>Ga0136643_10001478_pt1 | contig 28832 bp, 14 predicted proteins | sample TergutLab28metaG_FD_96883 | JGI IMG/M metagenome (GOLD analysis project Ga0136643, IMG submission 96883) | Labiotermes labralis P1 segment gut microbial communities from Petit-Saut dam, French Guiana - Lab288 P1 (version 3) (version 3) | ecosystem: Host-associated > Arthropoda: Insects >... | reverse complement strand
TAATACGTCCATCTTCAGGAGCTAGCGAGTACTTGTTGTGTTGTGTAGGCCGACTTGAGGCGTGCTGATGTTATGTACCGGGATTGTCTGTTGGCGATGTGATATCCGAGTGTAGGCTGAACCGCTACTGAGTAGCTCCTGAAGATGGACGTATTAACGTCTGAAACATGTTGAGCAATATATAATAAAGCAAGTGTCATCTAGTTGGTCAACCATTATTCAAAAAGCTATCCACGTCAGTTTTCTCGCATTAGATTTTCAAAAGATTTTGTGAACGTAGGCAGTATATACTACAAAACAAGCCATAGGAATTCACTAACTTCCACGCCAGCACAGGGTGCTCCAAAACAAGGAATGCTGTACACGTACGTCCAAAATAAAACACTGTATGTTGTTAACTCGTACCAAACGTAATAAAAAAATACCCAGTGTATTAGTAAATGAGATTGCGACAAACATCGCCAATTACGTGAACCATGTCCACTATACTATGCCGTTCCTTACTTAACGAAATCTCTTTTATCCAAAATTCAACAACAATTATATTTTAATTTTTAACCAATTTTTACCACTACTGTGTAATTTATTATTCCCTTACAGGTAATAATAATCTAAATGTTATGTATTTGAACATATTAACTGTGAAGGGGAGGCATCCAACTCAGTATTATTTTCCATTATATTGTTTTAAACATTACCTGATGATGGCAAAAAACGGCCGAAACATGTAGTAGGAGAAGAGGACAGTTGAATGTGTAAGGCTGTAAAAGTTGTGTTCACACTGCTAATATATATAGACATTAATTAACACACAAACGCACTGACGATACCAAAATTATAAGAGATTGATGTGAAATTGCCTGGTACATTGATATCATTACCACAAACACATCATGTAAACGTAAATGTATCATGTGTGGTTACTGTAATGTTTCGTTTTCATGTTAGGCATTTTGTGAAATATAGTAATTCATATATATTTTTTTAAGTTACACAAACGTAAGACATTATCTGAAGTATGGGCACCCTTGTTTTTTAGATTGTACTTTGCGATTTTTCTTACCTCATTGGTTTTCAGTTTTGTATGTTCTTACTGCAGTCTTACAGAGAAAAAAATTTCGATATAGATCTTGTTCATATTAATCGCCGTGATCTATACAGTACGTAGAATGTCTAGAACAAATAACACTAACATCCATACTTCAATGATTTTCATGGTACATTTCGCAATTTTTACGACTTTTCACAGGTGCGCATGGTATGTACACTGCACATTATTCACATTAATTCATTTCCGATAGAACTTTAAATTTTGTGGTTTAAGTATTACTTAAATACATAAGTATAGACTTTCCTCTGCAAAAGAAATAAAAACAAACAGCGGCAAAATCAAGGGGGGATTGCAGAGCTGCACCTCCCCCCCCCCCAAAAACCCCCATAACCGAAATTTAAATCACATAGATTTTGTAGACACGATGATATCAATGTTTTACGTGATTTACGCTTCAACCAATATCAGGCACTAAAATTGGCTAATGACAAGTGCATTAGAGTTTTGAAAACTTAAATTAATAAACTTAAAAAAAAAAGATTATTGGACACTGTGATTACGTCATGTAACATTTAGTTATATTTGTGTGTGTGTATAAATGCGGCCGAAAACAGTGTTTTGCTCCATTTATACTTACGAAATGATTTTGATATAATAATTTTTGAATTCAAACATAAATTATATTTAGCTTCACGGTCAGACTCCTCCCCCCCCTCCCCTTAGAAAAAATTGTGAGTGCGCACCTAAAAACAAATGATCTATTACATTCACACCCTTTGCGCTACAGAAGATATACAATACTGTATTGCCTATGAAAAATCTCTTTACCCTATGAAGATTAGTGGCTGAGGAGATGTGATGCCTTTAGTTCGGCAGAAATTTACCGGTGTTTCAGGGGAATCGTCTGGCTCTATCTTTGAGGCTAAGAGATTAACTTGTTCCTTCTTCCGCCACCCTGCTTATGAAGAGAAGTGATTTCACTGAAAGTTTGGTAAATTTGTACCAGACTACACGGCGTCACATCCCAGAAGATTGTAAATAGTTACCGCTGTGAGAACCTCAAATTCATTCACATCTTTTCTTTGTATTTCGTTATGTATTTTCCATATAATTTTCTAAATAAAGGTTATAGGTTTGAGTGAGATGTTTGTTACATAACAATATATTATTTAACAATTAGCAGTTTATAACAAATCTGTTGACCTAGAGGTCGGTTTGACCGGAACAAACCGAAATTATATTTAGTCGATAACGTTAAATGTGAATCTACAACGTAACCTTTTTTTTAAAATCTTTATGTATGTATCAGAGGACAAAACGTACGGACCGGCGGACAAACAAACTTCTCACAACCGCCGTGAATTTACGAAATTCCTGCAAGCGAGTCGTGATGCAGTAGTCGGTCTCATCGAAGCCGCGTGCCAAAATATTTACACTTCCGTGTAATGTCGCGTTGTGTTTTAGCCTATGGCTTGACCTAAATTAGGAAGTGCTTAATCTGGCGGCAGCCGTCGTTCGCTACGGCACAACCAGAGGCAAGTGCAAGAAACGGCTTGGAACTTCAGCACGTAAGCGAACGTCCCATCCATCAACGTCTTCCACAGTATGCACTTCTCATTTGTCCTGTTCTTTATGAACTTGTCCGCCCTACAGTGTCTGCATTTTTTCTTACTTATCTACCACTATAATAGGAAACAAACGTCTTTAAATTTCGTTTTGTTTTCCTACTCTGCAAAAAAACTAACTAATTATAGCATTTCGGGTTATTTTGTGGAGATGGGGCTGCTCAATCCATATGGGCACTAGTTACGAGCTGGACAACCGAGGAACTGTGAATCGATTCCCGCTAGCGCTTCAAACTAGCTGTTGGGCTCCTCTAGATTCCTGTCCGGTGGGTATCTCAGAAGACCGCAATATTTATCGTTTAACCCCTCTGGACGCTGACTAATGTAATTGACATGTAGTTGACATGTGTCGTTGAACACGTACAGCTAACTTCATAGAACACATCGCGTCGTGTTATAAACTCATTTAGAGAGAAGTTTTTCGGGTGATCAGATCGAGAAGAATGAGATGGTCAGAACATGTAGCACGTATGGAGGAGAGGTGTATACAGGGTTTTGATGGGGAAACCTGAGGGACAGAGACCACTTGGAAGATCCGTGGGGGGGGGATAATATTAAGATGTATCTTCAGGAAGTGGGATGGTGGGTCATGGAACGGATTGATCTGAATCCTGATAGGGACAGGTGGCGGGAATTTGTGAATGCGGTAATGAACTTTCGGGTTCCATAAAATTATGGGAATTTCTTGACTAGCTGAGAAACGGTTAGCTTCTTAAGAAGGACTCTGCTCCATGGAGTAAGCAAGTAAGTAAGTAAGTAAATGAGTAGGTAAGTAAGTATTAAGTAAGTGAATAAGTAAGTTAGAAAAAAATTAATCGCTATTCAAAACACAATTCATATTCTCATCCACAGGCCTCCGATTATAAGAGTCTGACGATGAATTGATTTAATCCGAAACATGTAGCCGAAGCCCTTGAAAGAGAATATAATTTGAATTTTGACTGATGCTTTATTCTTTTTCCCTTACATACAAGCAAGGTACTTCAATATTCGGTTCACAATTACCCAGTGCCCATATCCGTCGTCCAGTCTGCAATGACGAAGATAGAACACTTCATATATTTCGCTGAATTTTTATTTTTCACCTGAAATTGGGTTGTTTTAACACTGCCCATTTAATGTGACGTAAGTTGAATGAACGTTGGGAGAAATCTTATCTGCTCTGGTATGTTACGCAGTATTGGTTGGTAGTTAGTTACCGACATTTCGGAACAACCTATGGGTATCCTTAAAGATGGGACTGATAGGTTGTTTCGAAACTTCGATAACCAGCAACTAATTAACATTGCGTAACATCACAGAAGAGCGAACATCTCATTTACTCCGCAGCGGAAGCCTGAAATCACGCAACGGTGGGAGACGTTAATTTGCTTGGACACTAATGATGGAACCAGAACATTTCACTTCGCACCTCTTACGAAACTGTTTTATTTCCTTAAATTAGAACATTTTAAAAACAGTTCATTTGCTATCCGTTATTAATAATTTGCCTACGTAATTTTCAGAAGGATCTTTAAGTTACAAATTTCAGTTATGCTCGTAGCGAATCATATTCCGTAGTTATGGAAATTACTGTTAATGTCTTGCTTAAAAGCTAATTGTAATGCAATGTAACCCAAGGTTTCCCACCTACAAATTAGACTAAACCTAAATACCCCATCAATCCCGCAGATCCGAAATTAATTTATGCACTGAATACCTTGTTTTGTTAAAACATTGATAATGAAATAATGTCGTCTAAAGGCCAACCAGTTATAGAATACGTACATGTTACTCTAAACCTCTTACTTTATATTGTGGGTCTGAAGTGACAGAGTCAGTGACGATACGTAAGGTTTTGCTACTGTCAGCATATTTTGGAAAGAAGAAACTTTAGAATCTGTACTACATTCTTCTTGTCGGTTGCTCAAGGACATTCCAGTTCCTTTCTTCATTCTTTTCTCCATATCACTCACAGGACAATTCCAGCTTTGAAGAAACAGAGAATCTGATAAAGAAGAAATGCCGTCCACATTTCTCTAGCAAGCTGTGTTGTGACTTGTATCTCAAACGTACCTCGGAAAAGTGTGGAGAGTTCTAAGAGTACAAGAAAATTTTCGTGTGCGTCGTACCATACACTAAGGTTTTTCCTTATCCTCGCAGAAGACTTGAAGTCGATTTTAATTGATATCTCATTAATGGTTAGATATCTTATTTCTTGTACTTATCTGGCAAGCGATGAAATTTAGAATCGAACTTGCGCTTTTGGCATGTTTAGATGATCTTTTCTTACGTCACAAAGCACACGGTGTTTATGTCACAAAAACCACTCACGGCGAGATAGGTACATTACAAATATATGTCGTGTTTGTGAAATATCTGTTAGATTTTGTCCGATTTTCACTGGAATAGGAGTAGATCGACTGATGTTACTATGAATCCCAAATATGAAATTCTATAAGAATCCGTTTCGGTGGTAATCCGGGCTATTCCATGTGGAAGGACGAATGGACATGACGGGGCTAGTGGTCGCTGTTTGCAACTGCTTTGCAAACGCGCCTAAAGCCATATTAATCTCACTAATGTGTTTCACTTCTAGATGAATATAATTGCTGTTATTTTCCAGGATACGAGTGGGTGGGCTGGCGGAACGACACGGTCGGTATGGCGGGGCACCCAGTCGAAATAGTCTTCGAGTTTGACCGTGTCCGGAATTTCTCTGCTATGTATCTCCATACGAATAACTTGTTCAGCAAGGATGTTCAGGTGAGTGAAGCCTATTCTGATAGAAATTACAGCATGGATTCGTCTGCCACAGTCGTAAATATTTACAAATTTCGTGGGACGACCTTTATTTGCAAATTAAAACACAAGTACTTGACCATTTTTCCCATTTAACCTGATTTAACCATTTGTCCCGCGTGGTATTCCTTTTTCGAAAAGTTCAGAATTTCATTGAAAATCCGCTATTTTAAATCACCTTAAAACGCCCTGATTGACATTTTAATAGTATAGAAGATATATTTCGGAAACTTTTATGCACTAAAATTCATATGCAAAGAAAAGAGACTTGCAATTTCTGTACAATAGCAGAAGCTGATCGCGCCATATAAACGTTAGTGGTCAATCAGAACGATTATGTGATATTGCTGCCTTCTATGCCTAGGAAGATAACTGGATATCTTATTTATATTTTAATGGAGCGAAATCAACTAATTTATTAACTTCCTCTAGTAGTGTGATTTGGTAGTTGAGCTTCAGAATGTAGTGGCAACGTGACCCTACGCATATACACTTAAAATGTGATTGAGCGTTTGGAATGCACTCGGGACATGGATTTATGCCTCCTCTTTTCTCTTTATGTTGTCCTATAGAAGTCTAACGACAATCCGATCCCTCATCTAAGGGAAGCCACCATGTTCTGACCCTCTCTTAATAAAAAGATCTAAGGCTGTCCCGTTCCTTCGTGCTAAGTTAGTAATCATGCCGGAGAGTAAGAGTTGTGTTCGAAAAGAATGGCGTCGTATTGTTACTTAGTTAGACTTCTGAGAAATACATTGGCTTGGCCTGTCAGGCGTGATGTGTTACTTGTTATGCTGAAAAACTCCTCCTGTATGATGAATGGAGACACGATGCAGTCATGCTATTGCCTAGCGCAGACAGTGTTTATTGATTGTATGTTCAATTTAAGAGAGTTAATTTGTCATTCGCTGTAATAATGTGTGCATGTACCGGCAAAACTGAGCATGTGCACATGCGTGCTAAAGTATAAATACAATTTGGCCCTCCCGGTAAGCCCGAACAGTGACGCTAACTTCGACCGTCGATCTATCAGAAGAAGGCGTCGCAATACAAGTGCTTCAGAATTAAAAAAAAAAAGTGAAGTAATTTTCTTGACGCAGCCAGACCTTGACCGCTCCAGCAAGTTTGGGCATTGGGAAATTTGTCTTGTTCCAGCAAGTTCTAGCCTTCAAAGAAATTGTGCTGATACTGGCTAACGTTTAAAATGCTTAAACTGGCGCGAAAATCCTGTTTTCGATCTTCGCTGTTTTGGGAAGTTAGGCAGAGTAGATTTGGCAGGTAGTTATAGACGTTTCGGGACTACATATCGCCCCATTGACGTCTGAAAATGGGACCGATGGGTTCCGAAACGTCGATAACTAACTACCAGTGTACGCCTCGTAACACCCCAGGAGAGCAAAGATTTATCGACACCGCGGCGGAAGTCTGAAATCACACAAAGCTGTTTGCTTTGGACAGGTGTCAGAAGAAGCTGACATTTCTCCCCTGTAACTAATTCCTCTCTTCCACATGCGTTGAATATTTTTGCGTGCAGTGAAGAAAGTAGCTGCGGGCAAGGAGCTGATGTGAACTTGTGACTCGCTGATGTTACAACCGAATGCCTTAACAATATGATGTGTGATTTTTAAAAGCATCATTCCATGACAGCTAGGTTTTTCGCCAAATGTCAAAATTTCCTTCTATATTAAGTTAGGTTTTCCTGTTCGAAAAGCGAACCAGTACCGAAATGTCGGAGTATCTTTACGCAATAAGATTCGGAAACCCGAAAACTGGACGCCTGCACCGCATTTGTCTCTAATATTACGTAGACGAATAACTGATTTGGTGACAAATAAAATGTTTACTATACCAATTTTCCACCTATTACCCTCATGACTGTGGCATTTATCTGAACTTTAGACGATATTTGCTATTCGTTGTCGACTGCAGTCTGCGTCCTCTGTTATCAGCCATCATCTTTAACTTTATGACCGCCAAGATTTCGCTTTGTCGCTGGACACGAATAATAATCGGCGCCAATTAGGGCTGTGTGCTGGATATTACGAGCATTTTCTTTGTGAAATCATACGATGCGGAAAATTGTTTTTATTAATCGTCCTGCCGTGAAGTCGTCTAAAGTGGAAAAAAATTACCCAATACCTTATTCTTCTCGACATTAGATGAAGCTGAGTGATCAGCTCAAACCTTCGGCTGCTTTTTATTCGCGGATATAGCTCCCTCTGTGTAAAATTTAGCTAAGTTGGGTGGGCCTAGGAGCTTGCCAGATTTCAATAGTGAGCCCACGATACAACTGCCACATTTACTGAACCTCAGAATATGAAGAGCGCAAGAATGAATAGAAATAATTGTTCGAACCAGTCAAAATGTGATATGTATTTGATGATAAAATTACATATAATTGCGGACAAACATTGTGTTCGAATGTGAAACTGTAATATATATAATGAATAACAGGTGGCAGCATCGAAAGGCAGTTCATCAAATGAACACCCAGCAACACACATATTCTAGTGGAATGTGGTCTTTAATATTAGGTTTTAAAAAAAACAGCGAAGTGTTATTATGATCTATGATAGCCTTGTCTATAGGGCGGAAATATGTTAATTTATTCATAACTTGAAATGTGCATTATATAAAAGCATAACCGTGCAATATGTGGAGAGGCACAAGGACATGAGTGGGGAGCTGAAGTTTGGATACGCCTTCTGGGTTCAACGGAGCTGTTTGTAATTTATTACACTCTTACTGACCAGAGGAGTAATTGATTTTGTACTCTCTTCGGTGAATGACGAAATATGCAAAAGTAACGCCAGTGCGGATGGACGAAGAACTGTCAGAAAATAAAGTCCCTAATAACTAAAGGGACTTTTTTCAACATGTTAAAAACACATACACCACACTATATACACGCGAAGTTTCGAAATCTACTGCTTTCCTCCTCAGGTGAACACATTGTCTCTTAGATGAAATCGGCACATGCATTCTAAGTGTCATACCTTCTCTTATGAGAATCATCCATACACATATTAAATACAAAATAATAATTAATCTAAATAACACTACATGCCACAAACATAGTACCACAAATAATAATAGAAATGGACATCATACCGTAAAATTCATGGAAATATCTATATACTTAAAATAAGAGCATCTTTAAAACCTCCATGCTATTTAACAAACACAGTCAGCGCTGTCTGACGGTGAGGTAGAGAAACACATTTAAGCTATACATCCAGTAAAATCCATATCTAACCTCACAATTCACACTTTGTTTTATTCCTTTTTTTTTTATTAGTGGCAGCCTCATGGTCGATAAATCTACACGGGATTGGCTAATAGGCTTATCCATACATAACATAGGAGCTGCTTGTTTGTGACAGATTCTGTGTTAGTAGCTGTCGAAGCTTCGCGCGTGTGTAGTGTGATGTATGTGTTTTTGAGATGATGGAAGGAGTCCTTTTATTTACTGGTAACATGTTACAAGTTGTTTCATTGTCCAGAAATTCCATGGTGAAAATGAGAAAATAAGATTACATGGCCCATAATTTTGTGTTGAAAGAACCGCGGAACGTTCTTCGTGCAGCCCTGATCTGGCGTCGATCTGAATCTTTGCGGCCAAATATTTAAAGATGATGGTGAGGTGGAAACAGCTCTTGACCGAATGGCTGACAGCGCAGCACACGGACTTCTGTCAACACGGAATATAGAAACTCGTCCCACCATATGATAAATGTCTCAGTCGTGGCGGCGGGTGTCCGTAAAAGTTGTGTGACGGCAGTACGAACTGTGACTATTAAAGACAAAAACAAAGAACCCAAAAAGATGTGCATTGAAGCATAGTTGCTGCTTAGCCCACCTACATAGTGCAGTCCCTTTATAGTGTTTTATACGAATGACCTTTGGCTGCTTTGACTTGTCCTTTGGCCACGTTTTGGTACAACTAGACGCCCAATCTTGATCCTGGAATGTTCCCAATAAGATGTGTGGTTCACAAAGTGGCAATGGTAAAAGGTTTTTGTCTCGAAAACTTTGGGGGTCCCCTGTTTGTATCATTCCACTAGTCCCCCATACTCATATTTCATTCCTTTGTTACTGACGGTATACATTCTAAGCAACTGACCGTGTTGTTAAATAAAATAATTGCTTCTTCTGTGACATCTTCTTTTAAGTTTGAGTGAAAAGAAGAAAGCAAGAAGGTCATTATCGGATGAGAGTCAATACTTTTTTACCGGGAGGGGGGGAGAGGAACTGATATAAAATATTCGTCTGTGACTGTTGCAAGGCACATCCCGCTAACCCTAGTTATGTAAGTATGTTGGGAGGATGATAAAACGATGGTAATTCAAGGTTTAGCAAAGTTTTCATTTTACACAATACTGTCATGTGAGGTTTCTTAGATATTGAAAAAAAAGGGAATACAGTGGGGCAGTGCATCACCTATTTATAGACTTCAAGAATGCCTATGATTCAGTTAGGAGGGAGGTCTTGTATAATATTCTCCCTGAGTTTGATATTCCTATGAAACTTAAAAGGCTAATAAAACTGTGTTTACATGAAACCTGTAGTACAGCCAGGGTAGGCAAACGTTTGTCTGACACTTTTCCTATTAAGAAAGGTTTGAAGGATAGAGATGCTTTATTGCCATTGATGTTCAATTTTGCTTTGGAACATGTCATTAGGAGGGTTCCTGCAAAAGAGGAGGGCTTGAAATTAAATAATACACATGGGTTTCTGGTTTATGCTAAGGATGTTAATACGTTGGGTGGACTACAGAAGCTTTCTTAATCGCTAGTGAGGGACTGGTCTAGAAGTAAGTACCTACAAGTATATCTCATGAAGAGAATGCAAGAGGGTATCGCAATAAAGACAGCCTATGTGATAAAGTCTTTGAAAACGTGGAACATTTCAAATGTCTGTGAACAACTCTAACAAATCACAGCTACATTTATCAAGAAATTAAAAACAGCTTGAGCTCAGGGAATGCTTGTTATCTTTGGGTGCAGAAATTTTATCTTCTATTTTAATATTGTATTTACTATGCATTGTATGAAAATTAATTTTATAACCAAATTAACACACACTGAATATTGTACAGAACAGGTTAGCAAATCTCCAACATGTTTAGGCACGTTAGCAAATCTCCAACATGTTTAGGCACGTTAGGGGGTCTTCTCAGTAGCCATCATAGCGCCCTCACTATTTGTCCCTTTTATGGTAAGTGAGTAAAGTTAAAATTAATTTTAAAAAACGAAATTATGACTAAGTTTTAATGTGTGTGCACATGTATGGTCGTGATTTTACTCCCTTACCATGCTATGGACCTTTTTAAGCGCGCTGTGATGGTTATTGAAAAGACTTCCGGATTGGCCGAAATATGTTGGTGATTTTTTAGCATCTGATGAACATGTTTTATATGCATGTAAAGTTCGTTATAAATTTCATTTTTGTCTTCTAGTTTGCTATCCAAAAATATAAATATTAAGATATACACAGCAACATAATTTTGTCCGTTGTTTTTTATGATTTTGAATCTTGGTCCATCACATTTAGGGGGGGAACGTAAACTGAGGGTTTTCGAGAATAGATTGCAGAGGAATATATTTGGACCTAAGAGGGACGAGGTAACACGCGGAGAAGACTACATATCAAAGAGGCTAATAATATGTAATCATCACCAAACACTAATTGGGTGATCAAATAAAGAAGACTGAGATAAGCGGGTCATGTGGCACGTATCGGCAAGAGGAGAGGTGCATGCTGCGCTTTGGTGGCGAAACCTAAGGGAAAGAGACCACCTGGGGGACCTAGGTGAAAGTGGGAATGTAATATTAAAATGAATTTTTCAGCAGGGGAATGGAAGTCATGGATTGATTTGACTCAGGATAAGGACAGATGACCGGTTTTTGTGATTACAGTAACGAAACTTTCGTCTCCACAAATGCGAGGAAACTCTTGACTAGGTGAGGAACTATTAGCTTTTCAAGAAGGATACTGCTCCATAGAGTTAGTTAGATAAGTAGATTGGCAATGTTAAGACAATGGACTATAAACAGACACATATGAAAGACTTTGTAATTATAAATAGCATCTATTTTTGTTTCCATGGAGCAACACACCCTAGTGGGCCACGGCTTCCTCTTTAACGAGGCTTCACGATTGCGCTCAAAACTCACGACAGTCGGTAGGACTTCTCTGGACGACTGATCAGGACGCAGAGACCTCTTCCTAACGACGCACAGTACTCACAAGAGACAAACATCCATGCTTCCAGAGGGATTCGAACACACAATCGCAGCTAGAAAGTGGCCTCCAACCTACGTCTTAGACTGCGCGGGGGCTGGGATAGGCAAATAGTGCCTATATGACGGGGTGCTGATAAGTCCCTAGCCGGACCAGGAAGGAAAAAAGCTACAGCGACCAAACTCGGATTTATTCAACATACTCCCAACGAAGCTCAATACACTTCTTAGCCCGTTACTCTAACTTTTGCAAGCCACTCAAAAAAATTAAGAAATCTGTCCGTCCAACCAGGTCTCCGCGGCAGCAATGACCTCCTCGTCGGACGAAAAATGGCGACTTTTAAATTGTTTTTTCAGTCCAAGGAACAGGTGGTAGTCCGACGGGGCCAGATCCGGAGATTAGGGTGGGTGATCAAGACACTGGAAGCCCAGGTAGGCCAGTTTCTTCTGGGTTGCACTTTCGCGGTGAGCCGGGGCATTGTCGTGCAAGAACAAGACCCCCTTGGTAAACATCCCGCGGCGTTCTTCCTTCAAAATGTCCTTCAATTACACCAGCAGAGATGAGTAATACTCCGCGTTGATAGTTTGGCCTTTGGAAGATAATCAATGAGGAAGATGCCGTCTTGATCCAAAAAAATCAACGCGAGAATTTTTCCAGCGGATTTTTCATTAGGATTTTTTTGGGACGGGGTGAGCCGCTATGCCGCCACTCCATTGATTGTTGCTTTGTCTTCGGGTCATAGTGACATAACCAGGTTTCGTCCATGGTCACCAATCGCGACAGGAAATCATTTGGATCGCGCCGAAAAAATTCGAAAATTTGCTCAGATGACTGGCACCGTTGACATTTTTGATCCGCGTTCATGCATTTCGGGACCCACTTCGCGTAGAGCTTCCGCATGTCCAAATCTTCATGAATGATGGACCCAACCCGCTCACGTGAGAAGCCCAGTTGCTCAGCTATTGATTTAGCCTAAATCCGGCGGTCTTCCAAGACTAGCTCGTGAATTTGATCAATAATCTCTATTTTGGGTCGTCCAGGACGAGGCGCATCGCATGTGGAAAAATCACCACGCTTTAACTGGGTCACCCAGTTTTTGACAGTGGCATACGATGGTGCATGTTCCCCTAATGATTCTGTCAGAATGGCGTGACGTTCCTTCGGCGCCTTACCTTGCAGGAAAAAATCTTGATGACAGCGCCCGTCTCCATGTTGCTGAAATAGCGCGCGTCGCCTGACATGCTTCCTTTTAGCCTCCGTAACAAGAAAATACTTGCAATTCGGCACATGAACAGACCCATTTTTCCAACGACAGTAACGATTCCGCCCTGCGATATCGGGATGTAGGTGGGGCTAAGGACTTATCAGCACACCCTCGTACATGTGTTAATTGCTTTTCATTTCTTATTGTATGCATTATGGCATTTCTTCTAAGTATTTTGTTTATTTGACCATTTTTACCGTGCAGTTGCTTTGGTATTTGAAAGTGACATTTAAATTTCGAATAGTATGTGGGAACGTTTGGAGTATGTGTCAGTTCGAGCGACCGGAACAAAAATAATTTTCAGAACCTGCGGTTTACGTGTGATGGATCGGATTTAAAGGAAATTAATGATGTCGGGGAAGAAAAGACGGTTATGATATGAATGATAAATTGGGAGGAATTAGGAGGAAGCGAATGAGCAGTGGGATATTTTACGATGCCAACTTGAATTTGACCGATGATTGTGTTATCGCTCGGTCCGTGATATTTATTTTCTCTTGCTTGTACACCGGAATCTGGGTCTTCAAGACCACTTGGAACGTGGTTATATATATGCAGCTTTTGTGTTTGTGTTGTCTTGTGTACGTACGCCTCGAGACGGGCTAATCAAGGAACCCAATAAATTTCTACATGAAGGATTCTGAAACCCGGCAACGGGACGCCCTGGGCCGCGTTAAACTGTGGTTTCTTGTACTGGTGGGACGGTAGATAAAGTCCAGATAAATATTCCTAAACGTATATCTCCAAGTGCCCCAACAAACTTAAACTTCCTCAGATTATTGGACGTTGAAATACGTTTAGCCGTACAGTAGCGTTCCGAAACATTGCGGTATAGTGCTATGGCTTTCGAAAGGTAGAACCAATATTTAATTTATTACAGAAATGTAGGAAGAGGGCAGGTGAAGGCTAAAAGCCAAAATAGAGAAAACAATATCGCAATGTAGTGCGTGACGTTGATCCATTGTAGCACTCCTGTCGAATAATACAGCAGTGAACTTGTTATGTTGGCAGGACACGCAACGTGATGCAAGTGAGAGAGAAAGGAATTGATCGTTTGCTTGGGGCAACAGTGTGACCAGAAATCTGGTATAATGTGCACCTGGTGTACGGACATGTAATGGGCATACGGTGGCTATTCTGCAGCTATGTATGTCAGCTTGTAGTTACGAATTGGAGCAGCAGATGACAGGAATAAATAAATGCAACTTCTTCTTTCTTTCCTCCTGTCTTCCATGTATTTTTTTCTCCCTTCATTTTCCCCGTTTTGTTTCCTAATTTCCACTTTCGTATATTCCTTTAGGTCTATGGTAGGAAATCAATGTGCTATGCACATTATCTGTGAAAAGCTGAGTTCCGTTTGTGACTCGATAATTTTCAGACATAATTACATGAACAGAAATCATTATTTTCTGTTTTATTTTGATGTAAACCTTTCTGTTGATTTGTAGACAATTTCACTTTACTCCTTTGAATTTTATATTCCTTTATTTCCAATATATTAGGGGCAAAAGTGAATATTCAATACATCCAGATTATTATTCAATCCCTTTTCCGTTTTGTACAGGTTTTATATTGCATAAAGTCCCTTAAATATAATATATGAAATTAAATATAGCGGGAGCATGATTAGTTTCTCGTCATTCCATATGGAGGGTCCAGTTTCAAAGAGATCCTCATTTACTTCCTCTAAGTGCCGGGCAGAACATTAAGTTACATTATGGTGGCTTGTCTTCTACATCATTTCCACTTACTTATTCACCATTTTCCTAGTAATCGATGCAACGTGACGTTAACAAAAGAGGTCTCATATAAGGATAATCCTAAATAAATAATACGTGAGGAGGATGTTGCTAGAACTCATTACCGTTTGTCAAATTTGTATAATTAATTCAGAGTGCCTGGCCTGTGGTATTTTATTTGATGTTGTTTGTTTTGTGCAGGTCTTTTCACATGCCAAAGTGCACTTTAGTATTGGCGGTCATCAGTTCTTCGGCGAGCCAGTCTTTTTCTCCTACATGCCTGACGTCATCATGGAACACGCTCGTAATGTGACCATCAAACTGCATAACAGAGTTGGCCGGTATCTCAGGCTGCAGCTCTACTTCGCCGCCAAGTGGATTATGATCAGCGAAGTCTCTTTCGACAGCGGTGAGTTCTGATAAACTACGTCATATTAACTTGCGTGAGTGTATGAATGTGCAGTCAATGGATATAATGTTTTATATTATGTAAGGATTAAAGCATACAGGCTGGCAAACGGATTGGAGCTTCTAGACAGCACAACACTACAGTATAGCGTTGTGGGCGATTTGACACAAGGAGCTTCAGACTCCAAGTCCACACTGAAGTGTTAGTCGTAAGGTAATACATAATTGTACGTGACGGTTCTTGGGGTAGGTGTGCGACACGTGGACAAATGTTTGAAGAGGGATCATTTACAAAACTTTCTCTTACCTTTATGTTATTCTTCTCCCCACCTCTTCCATAGCCGTGTTCTTCTAACTCCTCCTCCTCTTCGTCTCCGCCATCTGCATATTTATTCCGTCACATTTTGTCTTTCTTAACTAGACGGTAAACACTATACAGGTCTTTAAAATAATATGATGTCTAAGAATGTCACGACAGTAGCTGATTTTCTGGATTATTCATCCCATGATCTGATAAGTGGGTGCCTTTTCGGGGAAATATACTTCTTCCGTTTACACTGAAAATGGCGGTGCTGTGTTTCTAGGAAGCGCTGATACTCTTAACAGACTTGTGGTGCTGTGATCCACATTCCACAATATAAACCTTTAAAATAATTATAAGTGACAGAAATGAAACAGTTGTGGGAACAACAGTAATGAATTTGTTTTTAAATATTTCAATTCTACTGCAAACTCTGCGTCGCGACATTAATCTGATGTAATCTGAAATAAACCTAAATATATTTCTCACGAAGTTTCATTTCCATATTCACATGATCAACTCCTGCCCCCTGTATTAAGTTAGATGAATTTATATCTGTCATGATATCCCATCTACACATAGGTTTTTGAGTGACTTTTCCCATTCAACTCTGAACCATTTTTTCTATGTTTTTCTTATTTCTGACGTGCACGTTACATGATCGGACACTGCATAATGTTAATGATACTGCTTATAAAACTCACCAGTCATCTCCTATCTCTCAGGTCTCTTAAACTCCCGTAACTTACATTTTCCTCCAAGGGCAAGAAACAAAATCTAACAATCTAACAGTAAGAGTACGTATGTAATATTTACGTCTGTACATAACGAATGGTAGCAAGCGTTTCCCACGTTTAATCTATTATTTTCTTAATTAAACCAAATTTATTTCTCGCTCTAATTTCCATAGTTGTGAAAACTGCAACATTTTCGAAAGAATAATAATAAACTTTTGCATTATGATTTGTCGTGCTTTCTGCATTTGGTTTTGAAACGGCTACTTTAGAGTGTAATACAGTTCACTTGCCTTAATGCACAACACTAATATTTTCTGTCAGAGTAATGGCGTCATGAATACTAAAAATCCTTAAATATTTAAATAATAAAATATTAATGTTTTCGAAAAAGAATAGACCGAAGTTCCTTGACACTGGTAGCACAAAACTGGTTTTCCTTTATTTCAAATTATATATATATATATATGCTAAAATTTTCACTATTTTTGTTCTACTAGTTAATGTTAAACTCTACTGGATAAAACGCGTATGTTTTATATAGATTTGTGCTCGGATTGTGTCAGTTTGTTGCCTTTATATCGGTGCATGTGAAGCGCGTAAAATAGACACCATGATATATCAAGTAGAGTTTGATATTACGAAATATTGCTTGATCAAAATGGGTGAATGGACACAAGATAAATGTACTGGTTTAGCGGCGTTAATGAAGAAGCCTGTTAGCATTTTGCGCTGTGCAGTTTTATCTCAATCATTGACGTGTTTACACTGGATTATTCTGTAACAAATGTAGATTTTCATCCAAACATCTGTATCGAAATACAAATTACCCTTTTCATTACCACGTCATTAGGAGTTCCTAATCTTGGTGTTGCACCATGCATCGATAACAATTCTCCTCTGACAAATTATAAACTTTAAAAATTATTTGTAACCAATTTTAAGACTAATATAAAATCAAGTGAAATGTTTTGGTATACGAAACTTCTTCACAAATATTTTGGTTTAAATTGTATGTATTGATTGTAGCTGATTTAAACATTTTATTTCGGTTCTTTACTTTACGTTCCATGAAATTGTATGGTAATTTGTGAATGATGAAATATTGCAATTACATCGAAATACACTTCGATGCACAATCGATTTGTGCAAGCAGCAAATACAACGCTAATGTACAGTATTTTATATGGTCTGCATTTTAGCAAACACATCTCAGTAGTTGGAAACCTGAAATTAATATAAAAGACATGAAAAATGTAATTTGCACCTGAAAAACATTGCATTTCCACTACAAACTTCATTCAATTAATGCCGATTTAAAAATAATCGCAGTTTTTCTCCAAATCATATGAAATATATAAATGCACTGTGCGAGCGAAAAGCAGTCTATTGAGTGTTAACAGATGGTACGTGTAGCAACCGTCTACTCTAAAAGATTAACAAGAACCAAGGTGCTGATTGGTTTCAGTTTGCTGTGGTGAATTTGGTATGAATTATTTTATCAGCCTCTAGTACAAACTGTGTATTGCAACATGTGAATTAAATTCCTAACTACATAAATGTGCGCAAACCGACATGTCGTAGTAACTGTAAAGGAGTACAAATTTGTCGAAAATTTTGTGCTTGTTCGGGAAGTACTGCGCACGTATTCCCGTTCATGTTTTTTAATCATACCAGTATAACTTCCCAAATGTCTAAATATTTACTAACCATTGTATCAGTATTTTAAGTAAAATCCGATTAATACTCTTTGTATATTAACACTTCTTAATTCTCACTGTTACACTCCTACATGTTTCAATCCTTTATGGACCATCTTCAGGGAGTACTGATGCATTTTGTTGACCCTGCGCACAAAATATGTCAGTAATCCCTGATGATGGCCCTTTGAGAGCAGAAACATGTAGGAATGTATAATGTGAATGAAGTGGTTTTAACATATATAGCGCATTAGTCAGATGTTTCGGTAAAATAGTGCCATTCTTCACGGATATGGACAAGATGACGTATCAGTTTAACAGAACTTCAACCCAGATCAATTTTCCCTTAATCATCCTCATACATTAGTGGAACAAACTCATTTGTGTTATTTGTTCATCACTTTCACGTTTCGTAGGATTTTGAATGCACATTGTGAGTTCTGTTGGTGGATTTTGTGTAAAATATTTCATACTTATTATGCCTGCCCTTCATATTCCGAAAAACTAGTGAATGCAAAGGACAATAAGTCCATTATCACAGTACAATATTCTTAGTTACAGAATAGGAAAAAAATTACATATTTATTTCTGTGAGTGTTTTCAAACGTTTTTTCGTGAAACTGTGTTATTTATAACCAACGGACTCTATTAAATAGGGTCTTTGTTGATAAGGTAAAGGTTTCTCTCCTACTCGGGAATCCACACTTGTTACGGAACCCGACAGTTTACTACGGACTTGCAAGTGCTTGAAGTTGGTTCCTGTTCAGAACCAAGCGACTGCAATGACACCTAACCATATTATGATCCATTTCAACCCTGTCTCAAATGCGCATATTTCTTCCACCTGATGTCTTACCTTCAATTTTTTTCATTTAAAATTTCTTCGGAAATAGTTAAACATTATTACGTTAAAATTTATGATTTCATTTTTTTTTAGAAGCGCTTTCTCATAATTCGCAAAAGGCACCTATTAGTTTCGTCATGTCCGTCCGTCCCTGTCTGTCCGCATGTATCAGCCTTGCTTCCAGTGGAAGAAGTTTCGTGAAATTTGATATGGGAGAGTCTTATTAAAATCTGTTGACGGAATCCACATTTGGTTAAAACTGGAAAAATATTAGTCGCTTAACACGAACACGTTGTACATTTTATGGATTCCAGCCACACACATTCGCCATAACTCGCTCTCTCGAACGAAATGAATAACTGTGGAGCTACAGCAATATGTATATTACTGACTACATACCTGTAGCAACAATTGAAGTAGAAGGCGTTGTTGCGTTTCTGTTCCAAAGCTTTTAATTGTTTTTATATTGTTGCTCTATGTATCTCAACAATTCGAATAGAAGGCATTGTTGTTTCTTTGGCAACACTTTAAATATATATTGTTGAGTTGTATTGTGTCTTAACAATACAAAGAGAAAACGTTCCGTTTGGGTGCCTACAGTATCAATATCTGTACAGTATTTATGACGACATACCAGATCGCGCCACAATTTTATAGCTTACGTCATACTTTCATTGCCTAAGTTTTGTTCCACTGTCACCGCTCAAACAACTGACGTGCGTACGTAGTGACAGCTGAGCAATGTCAGGATTTATATGTTTCAAGCTTCAGAGTGTTAGATTTGTACTGTCTGTGTGAATCGTCAGTGCACTAATTTAGCTTATTACAGTGCTGGCTTTCATACTGCATATTGTCTGAGCATCTAGAATGCTAATAAGTAACTTCCGTTGAATGAGAATGCCCATAATAAATCACGTAATTTAATAAGGGTCCCCGACACGACTTGTGATTACGTAAACAATTTGCAACAAGAGTGTCAAACCGTAGGTTTGGATATTCGCTTTTGCTCAGCATAATTTTCTGGTTTTGGAATATGATTTAAAATTAAATTATAATTATCACGTCTTGTTACGTACTACACCCGGGCGGTATAATTACAGTTTGAAGAAAATTGAATTAATTAGAATATGTGCCCCATGCATGGTGATATCTAATGTAGAAGGCGTTTCAAGACTTGTCATTACTTCAGGATTTCCTTCATGCCGGAAGTCAGTCAGAAACAAAAAATGTCATGTGATCATGGATTCAGTTCCCATTGGTTTTGTGAGTATGGGTATTTGAAGTTAATGACTTGTGTAATAATACATGTACTTAGTGGACAAGGGGATAGCGCTGTGACAACACAGGATTACTCGGAGTTCCGAAGAAAATAGTTCAAGATGGAAGGATTCTGCTTAGTGATATTTCAGTATAATTCGATTGAATCGAGTTTTTCACGAGGTGATTCATCAGCCTGAGGGTAAATTACAGAAATAATAATAATAATAATAATAATTTTGAAGATTTACAGATAATGAAACTGTTTCTTGAGCAAGATCTTATATTGCACATTGCATATTAAATTATCAGTTCCACGTGTTCACCCTCCAACGGGCTGAAGCTAAGAACAAATGGACGGTGTGTGTGAATACGCCAGTGTGCCTCTGGGCTGCACGAAATGCGGAGAATTTCTGTACTATCTGCGCAACCGTCAGCTTCTCAAGACGGGATCTGCTCAATGGATTTAAATGACTACATAGTGTGACAGTCAGTCAGGTTGTCAGTGAAGTTCGTAATGTGACGTGACTATTCCCGCTATGATAAATACACATAAAGAACCAGTACTACTTTGTTACTATTTCTGTACTTATCCTGTTCAGTGTAGACGTATTATATCTGTTGCCTTAAGGGTCATTTTACTTTTATTGTGCCATGTACACTGAGGTCTCCAAAATAATTTTTCGCGCAGGTTTTCTTGCATTTCTCATCTTCCTCAGTGATGATGATGATCATAAACAGTACGCGTGCTTGTGTTCGATAGAGTTACATCAACTGCACGCGCTACGTAACCTGAGCCATACTGGTTTCACAGCAATGCTTTGAGCCTTTCCGAATCTTCGCCCTCGCTGGATATTATGACGGAGAACATTCGTAGTTTTCCTCAGACTATTCAGGTGGATTGCAATACCGATACACAATCTTCAGTATCATGGTTGTCTAGTCAAATTTCTTACCGCCTGACATTCCTGACCACCTTCTCACACATAATTAGGTTTTACTAATTTTTTAAGCTGAATCAACGTCGGGAAATAATGTAAAAATGAGTCACCTTATAAACCCTTAACTACACACACACCATTTATAAACATAATGCATTATAGTCTGACCTTTTCGAACAAGTTTACTTGAAACAGGATCGTTAAATAACAGAATGGTGAACCACCCTTCATACTTTGAAACTTTCCAGCGAAGCTAGACTTCTGAGAGCGTCTTGTGATGTAGTGGCAGTTCAAATAAATCACGTCTTTAATCGAAGCGAAGCCAAAACCTATTACTTTCGTCAGTATACTGTTTCATTTAACAAGCCATTATCATAAACATATATTTTTAAAACGAATCCCCTGTTTCACATTACCAGCCTCGTACCATGATGCGCAAGAACGGTACGTACGCACCATCATTAAAAGTTACGACCACCTCCGTTCAGGTTAATTCTCTTGTATATTTTTTTTAACTTCGTTAAACGTTCGAAAACCATAGAGGAAGAGGGAACTTATTTGATTGACTGCCTGCAATATTTCCGGGTGAAAGAACGCGAAGCATTAATCACTGCATTCCCTGTAACCGACCTGTCCGGTGCACACAACTGACTATCGACCTGATGGTACTCAGTGGCGTGCAGATATTCTTATGCGCTTGTACAAAAATATTACTTCTAGCCAGCTGATCGTTAAAACGCAATATCTTCGGCTTCTTTTTTCTCAGTCATGAGTTAGGCAATCGATCTGTGTCAATCCGTCACTTTACTTTTGGCCAAATGTTTTAATTGCCTAGTCTGTGTTGCGACAGATACACAGGCTGTTCCAAAAACGAGTTCTGCAAAGGGCGCGAAGTAGTGCTTGCCTCTTTAAAATTCCTCTACATTCTTTCTTACCTCAGGTCATCCAATAGCTGCTTATGCCTTGTTCCTCCTCTTCTCGCCCTATCTTTCCTTCTATAATGTATTTTAGAAGAAACTTCCTGCGCCAGATGTACAAATCAGTTTGTCTTCCTTTGTCGTATTTTATGTCGGGTGTTCCTTTCTTCTTTGACTGAATGGTACAGTCCTTTTTCACATGACCAATCCCACTGATCTTTAATCTTTTGGAGCCGGAATTATTTTTTAAATTTTAGCACATCCTGTATATAAAATGTGGATAATACAGGAACCAAATACGTTAGAATTATGAAACAAACTGCATTTTGAAGAGAAAAAAAGGAGAGTATATACCACGTTTAAAATATTCAGTACTTATATTTGTTGAATAAATATATAAAATGCAACTTTAGAGGTTAGAGGTGCGGTACGACCACTATAGTTGACATTAGGCGTCAAAAGGCATCCTTTTCCGGCACGACATTTCAAAACTCTAAGATATTTCTGACCTATTACCCGAAGTGTTCAAGGTTTACAACCATACGAAGGTATACTAGGTGTACTGGTTTCTTACTTATATATAGGTGCAATTTCCTGGTGAAAAGAGTCCCTTGCTTGTTTAATACGACGGCAGCCCCGGATATCATTTCACGTGTGCACCTTGCAAAACTTTTTATCAGACTACCCAGCTAATATTTCTAGGCTTGACTAATTCTGACTTTTTGCCGTTGAAAATGCGTGTATGTCATTTAGAGCAAAGACATCTTGGGAAATATTAGGAAAACCAAATAGATCGTACACGGTTCATTAGTTAGTTGACTGTTGGCTCACATTACGACACTTTTTGAACTTTATCAGTTAAATTGCCTCTAATGTTAAACTGATTATGAACGATTAAACGGAAAGAACGCGATAAGAAACCATATTGGCCTGTTGTAGTATATTTCTCGAACATTTCCCGGAAAACTGTAAAATCACGGAAATTCCCAGTATGGCAAGCCTCGACCTAAAATGAATTTCTGGACCTCCAAATATGAAATGGAATGGTAACCACTTGTCCTCGAAAATTGACGCATTTTATAGTTCGGAGGTAAAGTTTGCCCTGTGCAAGCCATAAAGGCGTATGGATGTGGATGTATCCACTCATTCTCAGCCTGAACCTCAACACTAGTTAGATACGAGTGGTCAGCTGGCTCCTCCCTCCCATGGTGGCAGAGCTCACTGTACCAATTGCGTGGGAGGTTGGGTAGGTCCTAAATTCAGCCTGGAGGGTTTGGAAAGAGGGAAATCTAATCCGACCGGGAATCGAGCGCGATTGCCAGGTTGCCTAGCATGTAGCCTAGAGAATATACTGAGTATGCCGTCCCGACTCAGTAACTCAGACAGAATCTTACGTGGAGATACGAATTATGCCGGGTTTAGCATTTAGTAATTACATTTCTTCCACAAAATTTACTTCTTTACCTCGTATAATTCTTAGCAAGAACAGCAGTAGTAACTGTGTGTTTTTATATTTGAGACAGAGTCTGTTCTCTGTTAGGTATAAAGTGGATTGCTGAATATAATTTAGATTAATTTTCGCCGTCAGAAAATTTAATCCATGAGCTGGAGAGAGAGCCGCGGGGTAAGTGAGATACACTACATATGTTGAGGGCGGAACAATGTTTGGAAACATTCAGCCTGCAATTTTTGCAAATATTGACTGCCTGTTTGGGAAATTTCAGAGATGAAAAAGTTCTAATTTTTTACCCAGTGTTTGAGTATAGATTTGTATGGGTGTGAAGCTTGGTCGCTGACGTTGCGGGAGGAAAGGAAGCTGAGGGTGTTTGAGAACATGGTGTTGAGGAGAATATTTGAACCTAGGAGGTACGAGGTAACGGGGGAATGGAGGAGATTGCACAACGAAGAGCTAAGTGATCTGTACTCCTCACCCAATATTGTGCGGGTGATAAAATCGAGAAGAATGAGATGGGCTGGGCATGTGGCGCGTATGGATGAGGAGAAGGAGGTGTATAGGGTCTTGGTGGGGAAGCCGGAGGGAAAGAGACCACTGGGGAGGCCTAGGCGTAGATGGGTGGATAATATTAGGATGGATCTCCAGGAGGTGGGATGTGGGTGTATGGACTGGATTGGGCGTGCCTAGGATAGAGACAGGTGGCGGACGCTTGTGAGTGCGATAATGAACCTTCGGGTTCCGTTAAATGCGGGGAATTTCTTGACTAGCTGCAAACCAGTTAGCTTCTCAAGAAGGACTCTGCTCCGTGGATTAAGTAAGTAAGTAAGTGTTTGAATAGCTTTTCTCTTCCTCACAGAAAACACTAGGTCTCCGTTACTAAGAATAAGAGTTGAATGTTGTGAGGAGAAGTCGTCACTGCTTAGACCTATTCGTAGGCGCATGCAAAAATCACAAATCTGGAGTGCATGCAGATTACACTGCTTTTACTGATAAATCCCGTTCACATATGGCAGTCGCAGGGTTTTAGAACTGTAATAATTAACCTTATGGCTCACATAAATTTAATATTTAAATGCAAGGCTAATCTCTACAGACAATTCCACGCAATAAAATAATTGTGTATAAATAATATTTTATAATCATTTTTATCCAGGAAAGTTACGTCTCGGATGCGACTGGCCGAAGTATTTAATGTATTTTACAGCGCTTCAGTGAACATGTGAGGATATCATCATTCTCTGTAGGAGGCACTCTCACGCTCATTACGGGGGTGTAATTGCACCGTCCAGACTCTGTATGACGCGTGCTGTATCCTGTAGAACTGTTCGCAGTTGACCTGCTCAATTCACATAATTGATTGCAAAGTGGGTGGATCAGTGGTGTGCTTCCACTACAGTGACATCTGAAATCAAATTGCGCTGTGTGAGAGAAGAGAAAGAAGTGTTCATTTAACCTTTAGACGTCTAACGTCAAATATAGTTGACGTACCGCACCGCTTTCCTCCAAAGTTTCATTTTATATATTTATTCAACAAATATAGGTACTGAATATTTTAAACATTGTATATACTCTCCGTTTTTTTCTTTTCAAAATGCAATTTGTTTCATAATTCTAACATATTTGGTTCCTGTATTATTCACATTTTATATACAGGATGTGCTAAAATTAAAAAAATAGTTCCGGCGCCTAAAGGTTAAGGATGTTGTCAGTTGCGAACATCATATGGCGTCTGTCGTAGATGAGTGAAATATGATTACGGAGTGTCTGTGCAATGATGCTGATAAGGGAAACAGTCGGAGATAAACTTGTCCCAGTGCTACTACGTGCAGGTGTGCCACATGACGTGGCTAAGGACTGGTCTGCAGCCTGTGAAGTGGCACTGTCAGATTATACGTTCTCACGGCCTAAATATGTGTTTGTGCGTGCGCGCGCGCGCACGCACAAACTGTTCAAGGTGGTGAAGAGACAGTCTTCGGGTTAATATAGGGGTATTTCGCTTTTTTGTTACAGGTGTCTCAGAAGAATATTAGTGTACGTGTATTTATTTATTTATTCGTGTGTAATCTAGTGACATGATTGCAGTAGTCCAGATTTTATGGCGTCCGATGTTAGGATGATGGTAGGGTGTTAGAATGCTAATAATGAATTGGAAGTGAGTTGGTGGTCTAATTCGAAATAGCATGCCGGCATTTTCCTCAAGGGATGGAGGAAAACTCTGCAAAACCACCAATCAGAATAGACCATGATCAGCTGGAATTTCCTCTTGAATCTACGTCCTCGGTAGGAGAACATACTGCCCCATCTACCGTGAAGATGGAGTCAGTATATTCTCCGAAACGTTGGTACCCTCCTATCAGTCTACAGAACTCAGGAATCTCTAAACACTTATCTTTGCCGCGGTAAAGTGTGAATAAGTGTTAATGTCATGGTCTGCAAATATGGAGGCTTTATTCACTGAACAGGCTGATGAAGTGTAAATCAGCAGTCCGGTCAGGCCAGTTACACAGCAGCTTATTGAGTGTGTCCAGAGATTCTTAGAATAGCAGAGATTTTTGTTTCGCCGTTCGTTCGAACATATGAATGTAACGCCGTCCATTTTAATGTTGTTCATATCTCCAATAGGTCATCCGGGATAGCGTAGTCGATATAGGGATTGACCTACGGGCTGGACGGTCCGGTCTTCCAATCCCGATAGGGTCAACGGACTTTGATCTTCTCAGAAACGTCTAGGGCGGCTCTGGGGACCACCCAGCTGCCTATTTCATGGGGACCGGGTTTATTTTTCTGGGCCAAAGCGGCCGGGGCGTGAGGTTAATGAGTGGAGCTATACCTCTACTCCCTTCATACGCTTTTATGGCGTAGACAGGAGAAGCATATCTCCAACACAAAGCACTAGTGTCAACGTTGGGGTAAATTAATCTTTGAAATTAGTGACACCACCTGCTTTACTGCTTTAACGTTAAACTCCTGTGCATTCTTGTTCAGAGTGTACAAATGGGCTTCTTGTGATTCTCAGAATGAGAAGAGTTCATGTCCCTAAACAAAATTAGCTTATTGGTCTTTGTAATGGAAATCCCATGTTGGCCGTTCTGTGAGGCAGCAATATATTTTGAATAAATACGTAACTGCAAAAGGATTAACAGCCTAAGCATGTTGCCTGCCGAATTTACTACGCGATCCTGAAATGGAACATTCGGTTCCAATTTGGATACTTTTAACAGGAAGTCAATACAAAATTGTGGACTGCGCATTTGTCGAGTGTACTTAGTTTATTGTTTGCACATGGCAGTGGTGTAGGGCAATACAGTTCTGCTATTACGATTTTATTTGTTGCTTACATGTCTTATGTTTGCTGGCTATTTATTAGGCTCTGAGAGCGAAATTTCTGCTTAGTCTTAGTAGCCGTCACGCGGAATACAATTTCTGAAACATTTTTAAGAAGGATTTCAAATCGAGAGCTATTGGTGCAGGAAAATTTGTTTCATATTTTTAGGATCAAATATTTGTAACCACTAGAGGTTTGATTTAGAAGTGATGAACACAAAAATGCGAGATCTGAGGTTACCATGACCTTCAGGGATGTTAACACCTAGTGATGTGACTAATATGATTTTTATTAGGCTCATGGGCATACCTCTCTTTCAGTTCAGAAGGTACTTACGAGAATAGTCCTACTTCTGTGACATGTATAGGCACCATGTGATTTAAAATTGGAGAAATCTTAAGATTTTCTGCAAAAAGAGAACTTTCAGAGTTGATAGGATTCTGAGAATGACCAAATGTTATTTACCTAAATGTCTGTTGCTTAAAATGAAGACATAACCGGTTTTATGCGACAGAAATAGAGAGAAAAATATACGTGTCTTATTTAACAACGCTGTCGGTTTCTAAGATTGTGCATCGTGATAGGCAAGTACTTTCAATTTTCTCCAGTGATAGGAGCTGAATTTATAAATACTATTTAGATGAGCTTCAAGCTTGAGAGGGCTAATTTGAATAATTTGAAATGATATTCATGTATATGAATGTGCATGAAATACTACCCTGTAATCCATGTGTCGTAAATCCAGCTGGATTCGAACTACAGTGCCGGAGACACAGTAGGTGAAATTAATCCTGTGAGATACACGAGTACAAACTGGCATCACTGCGGGTGAGTGTAGCTCACCGCAGGGGCTGGAAACCCACTTGAGCATTCACAGAAGTGCACGCTACTCGAACGCAACCCCATACTAATTAGAACTAATATTGCTACACGACTTCACAGAAGGGGAATTAATTGACATTCCTGGGAACGCGTGAGGGTATACAAGCTGCTCGTCATACCGTCAGGGTTACGACGTGCATATGCAGGACATCACCTGCCAGCAGCCTTGCTTCTGTGCATTCCGATGCTTGCTTCCTGCCTTCTTTCAGCTGCGTTTCTAAAGAAAACTGGACAAAAATGTTACGAAATTAATATCTCTCAGGATTATGTAGGCGGAGCGTGGGACACGTATGGGCATGAAGAGAAATGTCTTTGAAAGTTTGGTTCTAAACCTGAAGGAAAGAGACCACTTCGAAGAACTGTACGTAGATGGGAGGATATTAAAATGAGCCTCAAAGAAATGGTAAGGGAGCATGTGGGCTGGATTCATCGGAGTCAATATGAGGACTGGCGAGGCGCACACGGTGTTGAACCCTCACGTTTCACAAAACGCGGAGAATTTCTTGACTGAGGAGCTATTAGCTTTGGATTTAGCGAGTTTTATTTAGTTACTATGAAGTGTTAGGTGTCGACAGACACACACAAATGTGGCCTAGGTTACATTTTGGCTCGTTCGCAACTAAAGTTGAAGAAATTCGCACATTGTTTTCGCCATGCTTGCCAGTCTGTCGGTCAATTTGTAACAATTGGAGAAAGGTTGCAGGGATTTGTATAAAATTTGTTATTGGGGAGTTTCACCAAAATTTGTTGACACATTTATTTTCCGGTTAATGTTTGACGTAAATGTTTTAAAGCCAACTTTCGCTCAAAGTGTGCGCAGAGCATAATTTGAGCGTGACTTACTACATTGGAGCCAACAGTAACTGAAAGAACTTGGAGAAAAGAATGATGGGCGCGCTGTCTGCTCAATGGTCCTTTGCCATAAGGCATATGGTTTCTGAGATAGAAAAATGTGGACGTTTGTACCTGCAGTTCAGAAATGGGATAATCTAGTTTTCTTACAAAAAACCATGGAAGCCTCATTTTGTCGCAAATAATTCAACAAAGTATGAACCGGAATTTACAGGTCCTTATGTTTACGTTATATGTACTTACGTACGTGAATACCTATGAACAGGTAGATTTAATTGGAACGTAATTAAGCTTGCTGCTGCAACCATTATTTTTCTAATCGTTACTCTGTGCTTTCATTTTTTGTATTTGCCTCAAGGAAGGAAAGCAGGATAATACCGTCACCAAAGATTTTACATTCCTTTTACATACTTAGCGTTGGTTCCCCCCCCCCCCCCCCCCCCCAACCCGCCCCTTTTTTGCCCCAAACACCCAGTGTACACACCCCCTTTCCCCCCACTTTTTTTTACCCG
>Ga0136643_10001477_pt1 | contig 28835 bp, 17 predicted proteins | sample TergutLab28metaG_FD_96883 | JGI IMG/M metagenome (GOLD analysis project Ga0136643, IMG submission 96883) | Labiotermes labralis P1 segment gut microbial communities from Petit-Saut dam, French Guiana - Lab288 P1 (version 3) (version 3) | ecosystem: Host-associated > Arthropoda: Insects >... | reverse complement strand
TCAAACTTCTCTGGCCAATATCTCCGTAACCATTGAACTTTGGATATAGGTGTTTTGGGTTATATCGTTATAATTTGACCTAAGGAACACTCTCCCGAAGTTAGGTCCTTTCCTCCTGGGACAACCTGTATAAACCCTTCAATTTCCCCGCATAGTACATTTATAGCCCATTATTTTGTCCATGCAATTGAGCTTACTTATAAGTCTGATGTAAGGGTTCCAGCATATTGGTCTTATAATAATATTTATACTGAATAACGGAAGGACAGCCAGAATTCAAAACACTCTGTATATCAAGTATACGTCGCAGTGTGTGTCTAATATAATGTTCTTATAAGGAAACCACATTCTTCACTAACTTTTAGGGAACAATTAATATTCTTGTTGTTCCCCCTACAGTGAAAATGACAGAATATGAAAAACGTATCTGTTTAATGAGGTCATCTGTTCGTGCGTTATAATCTGAAAGTGACAAATTCGAGTCGTGGCCAAGGGTCAGTTGTCAGACATGAGATTTTCCAAGTCTTGCTCAGACATCATACGTAAAAAATTCGACAAATTACAATAAACTATTCCACGGCCTCAACACCGTGGTTCATGAAACACGACTCTGCTGCATGATTACGTATAGCATTTCTCGTTTGGTGCTCTAAAGAGTCCGTACAACAAACAATCAGCTCGCATCCATTAAGAAGTGCCAGATGTAACCGCAGTGGAAGAATGGGTGTACAATAACGTGGAAGATGATGGCAATAACAGGCAAGAGCATAAACCAGGGGTGCCCATGCCGAGTTCCGGGAAGTTATGTCATGCAGCCTGCCGGCACATTTGTAAATTATGCATATGGTACAAACAATTACACAACAATATAGGACCTTGTGTACAAGGGCTAGTTTACCTGATATAAGTGCGGTCCACGAAACACACCACAATCATCTTTGAAGCTCTTGTTGCCCAAAAATAATAGGATGGACACCCCTGGCCTTAACCATTCACTGGAGGAGGAACCTAACGGACAAGGGATTTAAAGCAACGTAAACAGAGAGAACTCGTGAGGAATCCATATGACCCGATTATGTGTTGGAAATTACGCGTGTTTTGTATGTTGTATAGTAAAGTCGTTTGAACTACTTTCATCGTCAATATTACAACCATTACAGCACGTTCTTACATAAGAGCAAGTGATCTGATAGCAAGATATCGAATGTGGGGCAAGGCTTCATCTTGCAGTGCCATTTTATTGCCAGTGAAGCTCCTTATTTTTATGACTGGGTGAACGCATAAATACGTGTTATGTTACTGAATACGAAATTCGCAAAACATATGGTGATGTGACAGCATAAAATCTATTCCTTACTTGGTAATAGCAGTATGCAGATTGCCTGACCTCACTACACATGTCTTACAGAATTCTTAAAGCTTTGAACCTTCAACTCTATTTCAGAACTGATTTCTGACGTGACTTGGCGTTTTTTTCCGCGCCACTAAATCCCCTTTCTTATATTTAAATTTCTTTCCACAATTCATGCTATTTTACTGCATAATCTTGCGACTTACATGTTTGTATATCACGTATGAAAACATTTATTTTGCTTTAGTTCGACATGTCCGTCATTTTTACTGCGAAAACGGAAAGTTTTGACGTCCTTTAAAGGGAGTTTTTCTGTCTTGCTTTTTAACTATTCTGTTTTTTTCTCCTTGCTTTCTCTCTAACTCACTCTTCCACTCTTTCTTGTTTTCTGTTCCTTTATTCCTTCATCTTTTGTCTACAGTTCTTCTTCCTGCCTCCCTACCGTACTTTCTCCTACTGCTGCAGTTTCTGTACGTTAAATCCATTGCTCTTGAAATTCATTGCTTAGTCGTTAGCGTAAAGCAATGTGAACTGGTCGGTATTCAAACACACCGCACAGACTATTTCATAACTCGCTGTGAACGTGTTTCGGTTCCAGCCGTAACATTTCTTGACAAATGATCTGACAAATTTCTGTGCCCTGTGGAGCTAGTTAGTTGTGCAGACCCAATGACGTACTCCTCACAATTGCTAGAGTGCCAAACTTCCAGCGGATCATGAATCAGGAAATGATTGCTTGAACAATACTGACACGCCTCGCTGTCGTGGTTGTCCGTCTGAGGACGGGAAATCCTGTAGACCTACCCATTTCATACCAACAATGTGGTAGTGTTAACTGCAAAGAACTATCCCCTTGAAGACCGTGTCACGTATTGTTTCTCTGCAGTGAGGTGTGCCCGCCAGGAACGTCAGCAATCCTCAAAACAGTTTCAATTAATAGTCTTGTTTCCTGGGTCTTCATTTTCTGTAGAGAAGAACAAAGTCTTTTGAAGAGTAAGTTCATGGCACTTTTTCAAGGCCATTAGAGACATATCTTTCTTAGTAAATAATACTACAAGCATTATGCGAGACTTGGTTTCGATCCACTAATTTCCACTTCTGCCGGTCCGAATGGCAGCGCTTTCTAAGGCACTGGTCTGCGGCCGCTCGCCTACTGAGATTGTGGGTTCAAATTCCACCGAGGGCGTGGATGCCTGTCTGTAGTGAGTGTTGTGGGTTGTCAGGTAGAGGTCTTTGCGACGAGTTGATCACTCGTCCAGAAGACTTCTACCGTCCGCGGTGCGTCGTTGTGTGTGATTTAGAAACCTCGTGAATGAGGAAGCCGTGGCCCAATGTGTGCTGTTGCTACAAAAACAAACGGTTTCCACTAACGTGCAGTTTAGTCTTTCATGGGTGGCATACATACATACACACATACATACATACATACATACATACGTACGTACGTACATACACACACACACACACATATGACTATTCAACTTCATGCTGTATAGCCAAGCCATGTTATGATTCTGTGAAGAGATTTCGTAGGAATCGATCTGAAGACTTTATGGTGTCGTGGCGAAACCTACTCCTTCGCTATATACATGTTAGGCGTGTAGGGCTTAGAACCCTACAATTCCTGTAGAGTAACAGTCAGTATCACGAGGCTGCTCCTAGTTCTAAGCAGGAAATGTCGACATTATGAACTACTTTCCTTACAAAGGTCTGTGATAATGGAATTACGGTACTGGGAGCTAGCTTCATTACATTTCTCGGCGCGCAACAGTCCCACGAGTCGCCGTACTGATTCGGCAACTACTTCAACACACCTGTTGTGCGGACAATTCTGAACTGCACGACTAGGCGTTGACCTCCAACGCATCGTTTACTTCGGGATATGAAGATAGCTTTTTGAATTAATTAACTGCATGGAACAGTGTCTTTCTTGAGAAGATGACAGCGTGTTAGCTGGATAACAAATTACTCTCCTTTTATGAAAGCCAGTTTTCAAAAAGGAGCCAACCACCAAACCCTATCGTGAACCAGCTGAATCCACTCTAAAGCCTCAAACTTTACTTCTTCAAGATCCATTTCTATACCATCATCCCCTCTACGCATAAGCATTCCAAGTGGCTTTCAACCAATTTCTTTCAACATGAACTTTTAACTGTTTTCCAATTTTTCTTTGGGGACACCCGGTGACGCAGTTGGTTGAGGCATTGCGCTACACGTCGGAAGATTGCGGGTTCGATTCCCGATGGTTTCATTGGAATTTTTCATTGACGTAATCCTTTCGGCCGCACTATGGCCCTGGGCTCGACTCTCCCTCTAAAGGAAATGAGTACCAGGAATATTTCCTGTGGGTTTGGTCGGACTTCCTTACCACCTTCACGTGCCGATTTCTTGAAATCAACCTCCTGGCAACCGAGGGACCTGTACAGGTTTGGTTTCCCCTTTTTTAACAGTTCTTCTTTCGCCCTGCATTTCGGGATAAATCGCTCTTTCACCCATTCAGCCACTCACTGCACGGGCGTTAGAGATCTAAGAGTTTGTGTGAAAGTGTCCTTGGTGTCAGGATACTGAGCGGCTAAACGTTAAATGATACAACTGTAATCTGGGCCAGGGAGGTAGGTCGTTAGCCCAAGACAGACCTTGAGAATATAAAATACAATACAGAAGTCCTTGTCTGAAAAAAATTGTTAGTATTGTGCCTTCACCGGATACAAATCACGTTCAGAGGATGTGGAACAAAGTTAATATAAAATATAACTATAAAATAATCTGTCTACTTATATGAAATATTGTTGTTATTATTATCATCACCATCATCGTCATTATCGCCATCATCAACTTTGTATCTGAATAAATGACAGGAGTAAAATTTTGTGTTTTGTAATTAGAAAAAATTATTATTTTATTTCATCACGTCACCAAATATGTTTTGCAAATGCCTATAAAGTGATCATAAATAATACATTCAAAGCTATTCTGTGCGTTTGCATCCATTGCACATCTATGGATCAAATGATCACTTCTGTGAAACGAAAAGTGTCTGATTGTTTGAGACTGTTATTTAGTGTTCTATAATGATACATGTCACCGATCAGTCTTAACAGTATGCAATTTATAGGTCCGCCCCATTTGACGGAAGTAACTGTGAGCAGGTTTTAGCCTAGTTGAAAGTTTTTCATAATCTGCATTCTGGACTAGGTACGAAATGCAAATGTATTCAAATGTTAAGTCTTACAAACATAACGCTAGTGCTCGGATAATAAAACCACACCCTCCCATGAGCAGTGCTTTGTGTGACACTACTTCCGTGTTTATTGCAATTTCTACTATTGACTGGTTGATTTGAATTCGACATTCAGCAGACCGTGCATCGCGATATATTCTTATAATAAAAGCCAACGGGATGCACGATTTCTCAGATTTATTTGATAAAGTACTCAACATGTTTCGGACAGGTCCACTGTCCATCGTCAGGAGTGTCTCAACACTGTATACACGTAATAAGTATTTGTCATGCTAGTTCTGTTGTCGTCTACCAGCGTGGTCCAGCATGTATCTGGATTGCAAAGACTGCCGTCCTGTGAGATGCGACTCTCTGTAAACTAATAGGATTTTGTCAACTTTTCAGAAGATTCTGCTGCCTCCCATCTTCAAGGTACATTTCGAAGAGGGCTGTCTCAAGACACAATAGTATTCCGAGTCACTACCATTTGTATCTCATATTTCAAAACATGAGTCAGAACATTTCGATGTAAACGTTAATCGCGTTATTGTTTTGTTCAGTTACGTACCCTTCCTTTGTTCCAAGCGGCTTTGACCTTGTTCCTGCCTTTTCACCCGTATATGGATCTCCTTCCTCTGAAGTAATTACACACTTCCTTTCGCTTCGTTTTGAGAATATAACATGACTCTGATGACAAACTTTTGTTCTCATGAGCTCCTTAGGAACGAATTTTTAAAACCGTAAGGAATGTTTATGAGCGGATTTTATGTCGCCAAAAAAAAATTATTTCTCAATGACGTTCCGACGTTCTGTATAAGCCTTACATTTGGCACGCTGCTCTTGAAGAAGTAGCTGTTCATAATTGAATTTCTTTGTTCGTAGCTCTGGCCTAGGACAGACACAATGAGCTCATGCGCATGGCTAACTAATGTCAGAACTTATCCATTAATGCTGTCGTCTTTCGATGCTATGTCGCGAACTACTACCAGCGCTATTAAATAAATAGACAAGCTTACAGTCGGCCATCAAAGTTTCGTCGTAGGTGGTTCAGACTCTGGTGACATAAGTTGAGATTTTCACATAAACGCAATTTTAAAACGAGGAAGATGTGTCGGGAAGCTGTAATTTGACGAATAAAATGCTACATTTGTACTGCTGAAAAATGTCTACATATATAAAGTGACAAACATATGGCTATTTAAGGGGGTGGGGTAATTCCTCTTGAACTGTAGGTAGGTAATCTGCATCAACATGTCCAATGTCCGACAATACCTTGTACAAGTGACGATACACGTATCCCTGACTGTGGCTTGGTATTAAGCACTATAGCTTGACGAGACAATGACTTCCTTTTGTTTTCATCACAGCAAGCAAGCATCCTCATAATTCCTTTTCTGATTGTTTCCTCTCGCTGCTTGTTCGAATCACTGTCATCTAACAACTTGGTGGCAGTTTCATTGAATCCAAGCCCCTCAGTGAACTTCGAAACCGTCATGGTTACCTCCGTAGGCTCAGGCTCAGGTTCCTCGGCTTCTTGATGGGCGCTTTGCTTCTGAATTTCAGCAAGATCATAAGCGTGAGATTCTGATCATGGGAGTCCAGCAACTCGAAGACTTATGTAGCACCGTACGTGTGAATTTGCGCGCTTGGTTTAATATTTTGGTTTCAGGGAGCAAACGACGTGAACGCAGAAAGACCTAAGTCGGGGGATGACTGAAGGCTGCGGACTTTTATGTTAAATTTCTTCCTGTAACTCTGTTAATCTTGGACCGCGATAGCTCAGTCAGTATAGTGACTGAGCTACGGGCTGGACGGTCCTGGTTCGAATGCTGGTGGGGACGAGATTTTCCGCCCGTCCAGACCGGCCCTGGGGCCCACCCAGCCTCCTGTAAAATGGGTACCGGGTCTTTCCCGAGGGTAAAGTGCGGCCGGGGTGTGCTGCTGACCACTCACCCCCTTCTAGTGCCGCTGTCATGAAAGAGTAAAGCTATACCTCTACCCACCCTCTGGGCCACACCAGGCCTGTAATGGGGTCACTTTACCTTCTACCCCTGTTATTTATTTCACTATTTTTTTCCGATCATTTACAGTCGAAACTACATAACATGGAGATTTCGTGTACCGTCGTGAAATTAGTCATCAGTCCGTTAGTTCCATCTTCTGCCTAAGCAACTGGAAGGCTAAAATGTGCACTGAAACGAATAATAAAACCTGTAGAGGCCGTGGGAGGAAGTCATTCCATGGTTCTAAGTGCACTGGGAATGGTGATTAATGCACAGAGCCGGGAAAACGACATGCAAGATCTAATTTGCTTTACTGCGGTGCATTAGACGACTCTGTTGATGGCATCCTGCAGCCAGACATTGCATGCTGGCAGAACGCCCAGGAATTTACTGGACACAAGTACCCACATCTATGGGTGGAACACCTGAACTGCAGTAGTGAAAACGACCAAATCTAGAAAGTGTTATTTACTCCCACGACACCTGATCAATAAACACAGCAATGCCAGTGTCTCGGCACATAACTTCTCGACGCCTGCGCTCTGAATATTGTCACTATCAATTTACTAACACATAACGTGATCGTGTTTCGTATCTGTGACGTCCTGGGTTCAAATGTTAGACCAGAGATCGGCAATCCTAAATGAGGTTTCTCGTCTTCTTCATCACTTTCTCCAAGAAAATAAGGGAACAGAAAAATTTTCCAACCCATAATTTTCAATTAATCATGTACTAATCGTCGCTTCACTAATTGCTCCATATTATGCGCTACTGACAGCGTCGTTGAATAAACAGCAATAAATAAATGAATGTATTCTATGGGTAAGTTTGTGTTTTATGAGTGTAAGAGTAAGTATTTGTTTATTTCTACGCCGTTTGATACTAAACCGCTATTATATGCTGAGTACATAAGTAATCGAGCTAGTGTGTTCGTGTAGCAGTTGGCAATACTGGTAAGTTCGCCCGCAACTGGCACCTGAATATGTGATTCGGCAATTTTTGTCCGTTGTTGGGAAGCAGTTGTTACTTGGAGTGCGGTGAATATTCTGTTGAACAATGCTCCTTATTATCAAGAGCAGAGAAGAAAATAAATTTGCTCGCAGTAGAGGTGGCTTGAGAGCACAGTAATAAATATTCGGGCACACGTGGCATACATGGCAGAGAATTTAATATTAACATGTGTATTTTTATTAAATGATTTGTACTGCTCACCCAATATTGTTCGAGTGATAAAATCGAGAAGAATGAGATGGGCGTGGCATGTAACGCGTATGACGGAGAGGAGAGGCGTATACAGGGTATTGGTGGGGAAATCAGAGGGAAAGAGGCAACTTAGGAGACCGAGATGTACATGGGAGTATAATGTTAGGATGGATCTTCAGGAAGTGGAATATGGCAGCATGGATTGGATCCAGCTGGCTCAGGATAGGGACAGGTGGCGGACCCTTGTGATTGCGGTTATGAACTTTGGTTTCCATAAAATGGGGGAATTTTTTGACTAGCTGAGAACCGGTTGGCTTCTCAAAAGGACTCTGCTCGATGGAGTAGGTATTGCCATTAAACAATGGACACATGTGTTAAACTAACAAATGAATGCTACATGTTTCGGTCTTATAAACCATCATCAAACATTAAGGTACATGATTTAAAACATAAATATGTGAGGGCAGAAATATTTAGAAATTTGAAAGATCTCACAATTTCCACAAACTTTTCTTAAAAAAAAACTGTAAAACTTTCAGAGAATTTCCTAACCAGCTGAGCTGCTACTAGCTTCTGAAGAAGTGCTATCTTCCATAAAGTCGGTAATTTTAACAACCCTACCTTGAAATTGTGGGCCGCGATAGCTGAGTCGGTATAGCGACTGGCTGTACGGGATGGTCGGTCCGGGGATCGAATCCTTGTGGAGGCGAGATTTTCTGCACTTGTCGAGACCGTCTCTGGGGCCCACCCAGCCTCCTGTACAATCGGTACCGGGTCTTTCCCGGGGGTAAAGAGCGGCCGAGGCGTGACGCTGACCCCTCACACCCTTCCAATGCCGTGGTCAAGAAAGAGTAGAGTTATACCTCTACTCCCCCTATGGGCCGTACGGCCTGTAAAGAGCCTCAGTGCCTGTACAAGGGTGCACTTTACCTTTTTACCTTTACCTTGAAATTAATCTGCTGTTGGCTCTTCGTGAATGTTACTTTGATTTATGTGTGTCGTCTGTACAGTCACTTTTAAACTTTTTAAATACTTTTTTTTTTATTTTCAACCTAGGTTTACTCGGGATTTCCACTTCCCAGGAAAAGATAAAGAAGGTTTAGTCTCATCTGCTTTTTTTCAGCCGATCTGTTGAGATAACGCGAATACCTCAGATCTCGCCTAACCAAGAATTAGTACATAATTTAAAGAATTACAGTCTTGGCTATAACATTTTAGATTCCTGCGTACTAGAATTAAGGCACTAATCATGAGAACTTATATTTAAATATTGATTGGATTCAGTGAGATAGAACTGCACAAGACATTACCAACAAATATATAGCGACAGTGGCACTGCAACCTGCATTAAATGAGTCACTTAATGAGCTACCGCCTTCATTTGTGACTGCATTTATTTCCATACGATATACATACTGGGCGAAAGCCCTTCTTCTTCTTCTTCTTCTTCTTCGTCATCATCTTCTTCTTCTTCTTCTCCTTCTTCTTGTTCTTCTTTTTTTCTTGTTCTTGTTCTTGTTCTTCTTCTTCTTCTTCTTCCGAAAGTAAAATATGTTGAAATATTACGCGTTTCTTTAAATAAAAAAGTGCTGGAAATATTGAAGTTGCTTCTTTATTATGCCAACTTTATAAGTATACATACTGTAATGCCGCTGACTACTTCCCTCTTGTGTACTACGCTGGCGCCGCATGGTGATAACTTCATGAATTAAGAGGATACCAAGAAACGAATCGGCATATGAAATAAATAGTTTTGAGTAATAAAAGGCGATTATGATCGTCTAGGAACTAAATCTGAGCAGGAGTGAAATTGAGAAACGGGTAAGAATTTGGGGAAAAAAATTATTTATTGGAAGAGGAGAGAAAATGGCATTCCTACTTGGACAAATATTAGGCTGGAAGATGTAAAACTGCAGTTGTCTGTATTTAACAGGAGGCAGTGAAGGACGGTTACGAGAGTGAAATGCGTATTTTCCGCCTAACAGATTTAAAAATTTAATACGTTATTGCATGCACGGGAATGCAATGAATATCAAGTATAGTTGTTAATACGTGATCTGAATTTCTGAAAGCAACGCAGTATGCAGCTTCTTAACCGATGCGGATGGATCCGAGTAGGAGGTGAGTTAATGGAAGAAATGGTTAATTACGATAAATAGTGAATATACACCTAAATTGTAAAATTTTATTGAATTAAACCGTCTTTGCACAACACAATTGACAGCTGTATTCTACAACCGGTTACATCAGCAACATGTTTCGGCCTTGCTTGGCTATCATCAGGCTTACAAAGATTAGTATCAATTAAGGTACATAATGTTGCTGTACCGATGGGAACCCATGGTTTACATTGTCTCTGTGTCTTATATTAAAACAGATTAATAGTTAAAATATGACGCAATAAAATTTCATTATTGAAAAGGTTGTGTACGTATAGCGTCGAAGCAAGCGGGGGAGAGGGATGCTATAAGTACACAACCTACACAACCTTTTCAATAATATAATTTTATTGCGTCATATTTTAACCATTAATCTGTTTTAATATAAGACACAGAGACAATGTAAACCATGGATTCCCATCGGTACAGCAACATTATGTACCTTAATTAATACTAATCTTTGTAAGCCTGATGATGGCCAAGCAAGGCCGAAACATGTTGCTGATGTAACCAGTTGTAGAATACAACTGTCAGTTGTGTTGTGCAAAGAAGGTTTAATTCAATAAAATTTGTCATGTTTGCACAGCGGGATGGAAGCAGTCCAATTCAAGGTAAATTGTACTTTACATTGCAACATGTTTAGCATTTACTAAAAGTCGATGAAATTAGTCGATTACAATTACAAAATACAGGTACAAAAATAATTTTTAAGTAATTATGAAAGATTTAAGTCGGGGAATATCTGCTACCGTCCGAACCAGAGGCTTTCGTTTTTCCGTTTGCTGTTTAATAAGAGAGGAAAGTGATGCATTCTCATGGACAGCTGTATCTTAGATATACCATGAGCGATGGTTAGGACAATATAGTTCTTGGCCGCACAGCTGGCCTCATGGTTACAGCACAGACACCATGATAAGAAAATTTGCAATTGAAAAGCAAATTAGCCTAATTCAAAAAAAGCGCACTATTATCATTTTAGTGTTAAACTTGTGCTTGCAAGGTAGTTGGATTCCGATTTTACTGTTGCTCTCTTAAGATTATGTTCTAAGTCTATGTCTTATTTGGACAACACCTTCAAGAAAATTAGGCCCGCTTCGTTCAGTAGCCTCATCTACTAACCCTACGAAAGATAGAACGTGGATCTCCAAAGCGCGGCCCGCCAGGTTGTGTCATGCGGCTTGCGGTCACATTTCTAAATTGTGTATACTATAAAAGTTACGGCAGTCGGGATAGCGTGGTCGGTATAGCGACTCGCTACGGGGATCGAATCCCGGTAGGGGGGGGGGGGCAAGATTTTACGTACTTGTCTAGACCGGCCCAGGGGCCAACCCAACTTCCTATGCAATGAGTACCGGGTCTTTCCCGGGGGTAAAGCGGCCGGTGCGTGACGTTGACCACCAACCCCATCCAGCGCTGAGGTTAAAGAACGAGTACAGCTGTATTCTAGGGTGAATTTTACCTTTACCTTTAACTTTACCTTTACTATAAAAGTTTGACAACAATTTAAGCGGTTAAGTATAACACTTTCTGTTATTTTTCCACGTGCGGCCCGCGAATCAGCCCACAGTAATGGGCGTGGTCCTTTGCCGTAAAAGAGTTGGTGACTCGTTTTTCAGAAGCTTAATTTCCTGCAGCTGCTTCAGGAATTTCAGGCTTTTGATAGAACCCGAATTCATGAACATGCTTATAAGATCCCACCTTGAACCCTAACTTAAGGCATCACATCACAATATCGCAGTCTTTAAGAACTTTTTTAATATTATCCACGCATATAAACCTATTTCCATTGTTCTCCTCTATCAGGTTTTCCGACTATATTGTGTATTTCTTACCTTCTCCAAGTGTTTTACATGACTTGCCCATCTGATCTATTAGCAAGTAGCTTTAATATAGCTAGAAAAGTGAACTTTTTGCTGAGCTTACCAAGCGCACTACGCCATGAAGACGTGTGGAGTAGAGTTTTAGCTCCATATGCGCTTAACTTCAGTACTGCGTCTCCATCAACTGCCGCACGCTCCGATCGCTTTTACCCCTAGGAAAAAGCTCCCGATGACAGCTTGGCGGCAGGTAGCACCTTATACATTCGCAGACCAGAGAGTCAATTTAAAAAACACTCTAAACAGCAAGAGTAACGCAAATTAACATTACAAAAGCTGATGCAAAAGCCTGGCGATCTCACGCGAAGTGGGGGGGTGAGTAGGGAATTTAGTCATGAGTCACGAACGACCTGGCCTGCTTTGCCTGCTGCTGCTGCTGCTGTTGTCCGCGACTTTAACGTGGGAGGGAAGAGCACGGTATACCACATCGGGCAAATTCCTCAACTGTTCTTATGATTCTCTCCGGTTCCACTGCTGTCGCTCTGTCCGACCGCTGCAGGGCCTGATGGCTCTCAACTGTGTGTCTTGGTTCAGGAACTGCGAAGAAGTGCTACAGGCGGCCGATGACCGCCGTTGTACAGGAAAACATGGGAGAGGCAGATGATGCGCAGAATGTTGGTAGGAAAATCTGAAAGGGACAGACCACTGAAGAGGCCCAGGCGCAAATGGAATGATTGACCTAAACTGTCGAGCTGAAATGCAACGTATTGGAAAATAACTGAGTTCATGGAGCAGTGTCCTTTTTTCGAGTAGCTAATCGTTCCTTAGGTAGCCAAGAAATTCCCCTCACTTTTTTGAAACACGATAGTCCGTTTCGTGCTCACATGAACCCGCCACTCGTGCCTATCCTGAGCCAGACAAGTTCAGTCCACGTCCGACCGCCCTATTCCTGTTAGAAATATTTTTATATCGCCCTCCCATCTACGCCTATGTCTTGCAAGGATCTCTGTACTTCAGGTTTCCTCTCCAAACCCACAACGTATTTCTCCTCCGTCCCGTACCTGATCCACGCGCCGTTCATCTTTTCCTTCTTCATTTCATCGCCCTTATCACATCTGGCAAGGGGCACAAGTCATGAAGCTCCTCATAAGACAATTTTCTCCATCCGCTTGTCGCTTCCTCCTTCAAGACCCAAATATTTTCCACAGCACCCTGTTCAACAACTACTACCTCAGCCTCTGTTCTTTCCTTAATATTAGCACTGCTTTCTAAAACAAGTGATAGGAAGACAGATGGAGTGAAGGATAGAAGTGACAGTGACGACGAGGGAGAAGGCGTAAGCGTCCACTGGATGACCTTAAAGAAACGAGAAACTGAAAACACTAGATCGTACTCTGTGAAGAGCATGCTTCGGAAGACGCTATGTAACTGTCTTAAGACAGACTACTTAATGATTGAATTCTGATGTATACACTTGTTATTTTATAGATGGTTGTAAATGTTTCGAGGGATCTGATACCTCCATCTTCAGACTACAATGAAATCAAGGAGCAACACATGTATTTATAAATTATAAACGTATACGTGTATATCAACGAACAAATTACAGATAGTTCTACTGACCACATGAAGGTGGTTTTGGATTCTGAGGGTTTCAGTTATCAGCACTGGAACTGTTGCTGTAGGCAACATTATGCAAACGGATCCTGCTTTTGCGCATTAATTTTAACAGCGTGTTGTCTGTTAAAGTATGAACAGTGACGATAATGTATGCTTTTTGACTTGACATTAAATAACAAGTATTTTGATCCGAAAAATTTATTTATTTATTGTCGTTTGTTCTCAAATTAAACCAGCTATTATTTCCTTAAGCATCAATAAGCAAATTATGTTTGTAATTTGGATATTATGTGTTTTCTGAGAAGTAAGAAACGACTTTTAAAATATTCTTATTAGAATAATTTAACCTTCTAATTGTTTAATTGAGAGCAAATGAGAAAATATAATAAAATGGATAAAAGGGCAAAGGATAAGCTGGTTAGGTCACCTGGAGAGTATGGAGGAGGATAGATGTTCACTTAAGAACTGGAAGGGACTAGAAGGTTGGAAAGAGGAAGTAGAAAGAGATGTTCAAGTACTGGCAGTGAGAAGATTGAGAGAGTTGGTGGCAGATAGAAAAAAATGGAAGGACATTTTTCGACAGGCCAATGCCCACAGTGGGCTGTAGTGCCAATGGAAGAAGAAGAAGAAGAAGAAGAAAAAAAAGAAGGAGGAGGAGGAGAAGAAGAAGAATAAGAAGAAGAATTATTTAATTGAAGTGTAAAATATTTATTTTAGACAAGGAACTTAAGTCCTCTTTATCACTGAGGTCAAGGTGTTTCTTCAGAAACGTACTGCAAAACCAAAAGGCGTCATGTTGTTTGCGTGAGAGGTGATATTTCGAAACACACTATAACGTATTCCAAAGTCTTGACATTGGCATTTTCTTGAAGTATAGTTTGGCTGGGTCATTCATTCGTTATTCCTCAACCCGACAGCTGACAGCTTGCCCTATAAGTCACTGTCTCATGTAACTGTTATAGTGTACCATGCACCTACCATCGCATTCTATAACCATCTTCATAGATCAAGAGTTCTTCTAGAGAAGCTCGCAGCCACTCAGCTATTCAACAAATTTTCTGAGCTGTACCCTCTCATGGTTCAATCACCTCCATCTTCTACATCCACGTGTACTTCATCTTCCAAGTTTTCGCTTTCCTTCAGTTTTAGAAACCAACTTTAAATATACTTTTAAATATACTTTGTGCATTCTACATGTATCATCCACTTCGTTCTCCGTGTTGTTATGACCCAAATCTATCCAGTGAATAATTCGATTTATAGCCTCCGTGGAGTGGTTTGCACAACCCTATCTACGGTGCGAGGTCCTGAATTCTAACTTTGACCAGGGGACCGACTCTGAGATTCTTCGTGGTCTTCCTCAGTCCCTTCAATCAGTTTCTGGAATAGTACGTCCGTTTAGGCCACAGCCTTTTCTTTCTCATATTTTGTAATTAATTATTCTTTAAATCCTATCCCCAAATCAAGAAAAATGAGATGGATGGAAAATGTGTCATCTAAGGGAGACGGTAGAGATGCCTACAGGAGTTTGTGGGGAGACCTGAGGGAAAGAGACCACTTGGAAGACCAACACGTTCATTGATGGATAATAGTAAAGTGGATCTTCAAGAGGTGGTGGTGGGGAACATGGACTGGATTGATCTGTCTCAGAACAGGTAGAGTGGCAGGTGTTTGTGAATGCGTTATTGAAACTTCGCGCTTCATAAAATGCGGGGAATTTCTTTGACTAGATGGAAAACTGTCAGCTTCTCAGGAGAGACTCTGCTTCATGGAACTAGGCAAATTGTGTCCCTCCGAATCTGTGCTAACGACAACACCTTGCAACAAAACATGTATAAGTAGTAATATTCCCTGTCGTCCGTTCTCTGCACCTCTCTCAGTTCCACATTTTCCCGTCCACACTTATTTCTCCAACACTTTCAAGCAAGCTAGCCAAGATCGTGACGCCTAACATTTACATTGCCGTAAACGTGTGTTTACAATAATCACGGTGCTGATGTCCGCTTTTTGAATTAACTGCTAAGATTTAAACTTGACCGCTGACGATAACACAATAGTTGCCCTGTGCCTCGACTCGGGTGGTGACCTCAATCGTGACCTTGCTTCGAGAGTATCCACCCCTCACCACAGCAGCCCCACTTCCATGCCACGATTAGGAAATAAAAAAGAACACTAACGGAATCCCGGAGTGATGTAGCCCAAATTACTTCTTACACGTGTAAGATACGCGCTGAGTAAACAAACGTGAAGTTCGTCTGTTCTGTCCGATTCGCTTCGCATTATGACGAACAGAATTTATTGCAGATCGGGGGTGTACAATGACTGTACGTCAGAAATAAGCTACCCGCCCTTACGATTCTTGTGATGTCTTCTCACAGAATATTTTATAAAACTGAATCAACTAAAAAAAAAAGATATTCCAAAGCAAACTAATAACTAGAAAAACCAATGAAAGGCTGTATCTTACGGTAATCAGACCAATAGTAGTATATGGATCCGAATGTTGGGTATTAACAGAAAACATTAAGCAGAAATTATTGGTATTCGAAAGGAGGCTATTGAAAAGAATTTTTTATCCAACGCAGAAAACAAATGGAGAATGGAGACAAAAAACAAATGAGGAGCTGGAAAAACTGATTAACCATGAAAATATAGTAACGCACATTAAAAGTAAGAGACTGAGTTGGATGGTACATGTTGAAAGAATGCCTGATGAAAGAGTAGTTAAAAGCATTTATAAATGGAAACCACACGCAACAAGACCGAAAGGAAGGCCAAGATTAAGATGGGATGACGACGTGAGAGATGATTTGAGGAAGATGGGAGTAAACAATTGGAAACAGAAGGCACAGAAAAGGAAACCATGGAGAGGAATAATTGAGGAAGTCAAAACTCACAAAGAGTTGTAGAGCTGAGGAAAAAAAGAAGAATCAACTGAAAGTTTATTTAACCGAAAGAATTATGGAACCCAATACTGGATAATAAATGACAAATAGGTGTAGTCTTCAATGCCTATTTCTTATTCCTCTTTTATACCGGGTGTCCCACTCGCTACCGAACCCGACATTTCTTTAATAATTTTACCACTAATGAACAATTAGGCGCACTACAGACACATTCCTCTTCATTTCTCACACAACGTACGTACTTCTGTTCAAATTTCGTTGCAATATCTTCATTGGTGTTAGAATTATTAAAGAAATACCGGGTTCGGAAGCGAGTGGAACATTCTGTATATTAACTTGTATCAAGTATTTTGGTTTGTTTAACGATCTCATCAGTAAGTTCCACATTATAGCGTCGAACGTTGGATTAATAGTGAATAAAAAAGGAAAGCAGTCCCATTACATGCCTGGACAGGCCCAGAGGGTTCCAGGAAGTTAAGGCTCCCAGATTTCGTGACAATGGCCCAGGATGGTGGTAGGGTTGTCGGCCTTAGGCACCGGCCGCCTTTACCCCCAGGAAATACTCCTGGTACTCATTTCTGTTAGAGGCTGAGTCGACCCAAGGGCCATGGTGCGATCGGAGGTATTTTATGTCAATGAAGAATCCACTGACACCAGCTGGGATCGAACCAACGATCTTCCGATTTGTAACACAGCACCTTAACCACTGTGCTACCGCGGTCCCCAATAGTGAATAAAGCTTAACTAAATACACATGTGAAAGAGAAGAGTATTTTTATGGCACTTTTTAGAAATGGAACTCATATATATGGACGCATGCGTCAGCTCTGCTTTTGAAACTCCGCCATCTAAAGGATAAAGACACACGTTGCTGTGTTATTTAATGGAGAAACAAGGGAAGCAGATAAAGGGAAGAAACAAATAAAGAAAGAGAAGAGAGTTTTGAGGAATGAAGACAAGAAAAAAATCATTTCCTGTTGAATTTCAATATCCCTTTTCTAGTAGCTGTAAAAGATTCCGGGGAAACGGTAATGGAATTAAATCAATTTCAGGTATTATCCCAGACTTCACCTGCAGGGACTTAAGGGGTGCCTCAATGGTTATTGCTGATATCTGAACTGAGAATTTAATTTTGAAACTTTCTAGTACAAATATATACCAATAGGTGCGCGGCGGTTGGTTGGAAGGGTATAGAAGGTGTAGACTTTCCGTGTAACTGAGAAAGAACACGTGTAGGCAGACGTGTATGGTTGATGTACGAACCAAGAACCTTCCAAACCTCTCTACCTGTGTTCTGGTAGACGCTGACTCTATGTTCCCTGTGTTGCAGTTTTGGGGCCGCTGATTGTAAGCACTTTTGTTGATAACTTCTTATAATAAAACCAACTAGATGCACAAATTTCTGAAATTTATTTTTGGAATAAAACTCTACGTGTTTCGGACAGAGGAACTGTCCGAAACACGTAGTTTATTTCAAAAATAAATTTGAGAAAGTAATGCATCTAGTTGGATTTATTATAAGAATATATCTCGATGCACGTTCACCTTCACTTCAATTTTTTTAATAAATTCTTTTTTCAGAAGTGTTCAGTTTGAAAGACCTGATTAAGGCTTCCTTGGGTTTCCCCGACTTCCCACAGCCTGTTCAGTGAAATACTACAATAAAACCGCAACCACGTTTTACGAAAGTCTTACTGGTTTATATAACCGTCTTATCCTCTTGTGGGTCCGGACGTACAACAAATTCTGCATTTCGTGTTGCCACCTTCTGCAGTTTTACTTTGTTAATCTGTAAGCAGTGCTTTTTTATGCATAGTTGTAAAATTTAATAACCTTGCTCATGTAGTTCCCACCAACTTTTTGACAAACATATTATATGCTCGATCATTATGACGTAAACCTGTTCTGGTGAGTTCTTAACCCGATAAGTTTCTTTCTTAACAGCCTTAACAGCTGTGTATGACGTCACATAACATTACAGTAAATCATTGTTTTTCGCTGGGATTACGTTCCTGAAAAACACACACACACACACACACAATGTAGAGTGTTTAAAGTAAACCAGAAGTTGGTCGTTGGAGATTTCCCGAGCTGCCAGCCAGAATAATGTGAACTCGATTAAGAGAAACTTTCGCCGAATTTTGTTCGATATGATTTATCGACGATTGAGACCAAGAACGTTGTGCTGACAGAGTTAAACGGGGAATACCAACAAGTATGTCAACATGATCAGAGAGGGACAGCTTCGACGAATGAATGTAGATGGGAATAAAGCAAAAATGTGTAGCTAAAGAATGTAAATTATGGGGATGTTAAATTTATTTCCTTTTTGCAATAAATTTAGGTTCCAGACAGGCTGCTGTGGACAGAAATAAAGCTCGGGTTTCTGTGAAATATATAAAATTACTTGACTAGCTGATCAGTTATCAGCTATCAGCATCTCAGGCAAGATATGACGGTACAGCAAGATATATCTATGATATTAGTTAATTTTCAAAGACAAAGACATTTTGAGGTATTTGTAAACCTAATACTCTGAAAGGCTTAGCTGCCATTAATAATGGAGAGTATACAAAAGTTTATATATTTTAAATCGCAGAAAACAAAAAATATTTTATTTATAAATATTTAACAGTCAGCAGAAATTCGGGGATTTTTTCTTTTTTCCTTTTTTTTCATGTCGCAAGAGCCCTTAGTGGGTCAGGGTCTCCTAATTACCGAGGCTTAAAGATGACACTCAATTAGACACACCACATGCAGTAGGATTCCTCTGGGCGAGTGATCAGCCCTTCGCAGAGAATTCAACTTGACAACAAACAATAGTAACAACAGACAGACTTATATGCCTCTGGCGGGTTTCGAATCCTCAGGCCAGCAAGCGGGCGGCCGCACACCTTAGACCTCGCCGCCATTGGGGTCGGCTTGTTTACATAGTACCTATCATGTGGGTTTTCTTCATTTTCGCAATTACTTCTTCATTCTTCTGCACCATGTTTCGGAACTACCCGGTATTTCTGGTCTGTTTTCCGAAGTGTCCAATTCTGACCCACAGGACCACAATTATACGAGTACTGGATGATGTAGACTTTTGTGCAGTAGACGATGAAAAACTGCAATAGAAGAACATGGCCATGAACGTATGGACTTAATGACCATTTTATTTTTGTAGGGGCTACCAGTGTAATTGTAGCCCGTTATAACAGTGTATGAAGTGCAGACATGATTCATGTGTTCTGATATTTGGGATATTCCACCTGGTCTGCTATGTGATTGTGAAAATTTCTGGCCTTCATAAGAGTGATACACCCCAAAATCGACAGCATTCAAGGTCAAAACGCTGGGAAAAACATTAGAACGTGAAAATGGAAAGGAAAGAAGAAGTTTCGCACAGAATGCACATCCGTAGCAGGGCACTCTATGCAACATAACATTACACAACACGACATGCTACCAGAACACCCAACTTGTACAACGAAATTAATCTGTGACTATTTCTAGTGTGACTTTAGCAAGGAAAATATAGCTCCCTGATGATGGTCTTAGGACCGAAACATGTCGGAGCGTTTTTAATATTTTAATGTGTAAATTTTATAAATTTTATATACGTGCAGTGTTTGGTGTAATAATTGAGTACTTTGATGAAAACTTTGAAGGGAATAAGCTTTTTAGGAAGTGTGGGTGTGTGAAGATAATATTAAAATACATCTTAACACTTTAAAGCATGGTGTGTACTATTTTTACGTCCATGTTTAAGACTGAAAATTCTGCATTCTGTCCCTACAGTGTATGTACTGTATGCAATGCGCAATATTCTTACAACCAAAGAAAACTCTTTCCCTACATGGCATTCAGAGATTGTCCTTCCTAGTCGAAGCACACTTTCTTTTCTGTGAGGAACGAAATAAAACCTTTTATAAAATACAGGCTAATATTAATCGTCAACTATCACAGGCCAGTCCGTGTGAGATTTGTGGTGGTCAAAGTGGAATACGAAGAGGTTCCTCTACGACAGTTTCAGTTTTCCTCAGTCTGTATCATTTCACCAGTGCTGCACACTCAATATCATCCACAAGTTGCTCTTAGCCAGAGGGACAAAAGGATGAAGCCTGGGAACTTTCCAAACAGCTGCATTCTTTTGGAAATCGGGGAGCATTGGATAGAAAAGAACTTTCACTTTAGTCTTCAAAGGGTTAAAGAAACTGCCGGCGAATTTCTGAACTAGACTGATTCGTGAAAGGGTACAATATTTTGTTCTTATGGACTTTGTACTGAACCCTAGAATTACATAAAGGGTCATATACTTGTTGAGTAGTTACGTGACTGACAGTTTCTTTGTAATAATTTCGTTCGGTGCCCGAATATATTTTTATTTAACGACGCTGGTACTTTAAGACAATCACCATATCGAATAATTAACTCGATTATAAAGAATTATTATTAATTTTAAGCTTATTGAACCGCGCATCTTCGTGATAGCTGAAGAATAAAAGACCAACTTTATTTCACTTGCTATTTTATTTCACTTCTTATTTACTCAACAACTGGTTGTGCTTCAGCCTGCAACACGGATACTACTCCAACCCAACCACATCGAATCTTCAACACACATCGAACCAAGAACAAAACGACCAATGTGGTAATTCAACAGCATAGTCGCAAGCTCCTGATGATGGATATATTAATGTCCGAAACATGTTGAGTAAATAAGAAGTGAAATAAAATAGCAAGTGATATCAAGTTGGTCTCTTATGCTTCAGCTATTCAAGTATTATTAATCTGGAATTAAGTTACTGAGACCTGGTTTAAAGTTTTATATTGAAATTTACCTTTAAGGTTAAGGAAATCCACTCAGCTCAGTTTATCTGGTGTTTATATAGAGATTCAAAGTGAGAGCGCCAAGAATTCGACAAGCAAGCAGCCTTACAACTTGGACCAACTTGCTTCCAAATGTGTCGTGTTACTTTTGAGATTCAGGGGACCGTGCACCGTGATATGTTCTTATAATAAAACCAAAAACATGCACTAAATTCTCAAATTTATATTATGAATAAAACTCTGCATGTTTCGGACAGTGTCTCTGTCCATCATCAGGAATTTAACACTGTACACACAACAAAAGGTATATGTCGTAAAGGTTATGCTGACTGGGGATCAGGATGTTCCATTCTGATCCCGCCAGCAAGCAGTCAGCATAACTTGTATGACAAAAACGTATACCATTGCTGTGAGTAAGTGCTAAACTCCTGATGATGGACAGAGACACTGTCCGAAACATGTACAGTGTTATTCCAAAAATAAATTTGAGAAATTACTGCATCTCGTTGGTTTAATTATAGGAATGTGTCGTATTACTTTTAATTTACAACGTGAAGATATTAAATTTTGTTTTATTATATGTGTTCCAAAACTTGCGACATCTGGCCTGGCAAAGTTGTCATTTTTCAAATTTCCATAACACTCGAGAATTTTTGTGTCAAGATAAACCTTCTTATGTAAATTTTATTTATATTTTCACGTGTGTTTAAACCCATCAATTCACAACGATATTTAAAATAATCTGTAGTCCTACATAGGCTCCTGTTATAATAAAACTGCCTTTGATATTTCATTGTTCTAATAACCCTCATTCTTGCGCAGAAAATTTCCAACACAAACGCATTTGCAGGTTACGTAGTCAGTAAATGCTCTTGCCGTCTGAAACAACATAAGTTCTTGGACATGGAAGGTTGCTGTTGTACGCACTTCCATATATTCCTGTCCACTTAAACTGATTTTTCCGGATTGAATACGTTTTTTAGTTTTCTCAGTGGCACATCTAAGCAAGTTGGCCCAAGCTGTAACATCTGTAACACAAATACAAAGATGACTCCAGATAAGGGGGGGGGGACTCTCCTGAGATCTTCATGTTTTTTCCCATTTCTTCCTAGAAAATACCGGTATAATACCACACTAACCGACATGACCCTTTCTGTCCACATCCTTCCCAATTCGTTTTTCAGTAATAATCATTTGACGTTATACAATCAGCTATTGACATCCTTACTGAATGCGCCGTACAATGTAGATTTTGTTGTGGAGTCGATATAGTGACTAAGCTATGGGCTGGACGTCCTAAGAATTGTAGTTCGATTCCCGGTAGCAGCAAGAGATTTTACCTTCCTCCAAAACATCCAGACAGGAAATGTGACCAACCCAGCCTCCTAAATTTGTGGACGCTGAAGGGTTTAAAAGAATAAAGCGACCGAAGCCTGAAGCTGATCACTCACCTTTTTATGCAGTGCCGAAATTTAGAGTGAGTGGTTCTTTACCTCCGCTCCGTCCTATGCCCTGATGGACTGCACAGGGAAAAACCTTGTGTCTGATATCGGTTAACATAGTTTGTTGAATAGGCTTATTGTGATGGCGTTGGAGGTCTGTAACCTCACGTATGTTTATGGTCGTGTTGTTTGAATGAATGCTTCCACCGTCCTATCGGACAGCGGCTGTCGTGCGACTAAATCAGCAACCTTTGTAACAGAAATGTTGAATTGAATATGTGAACCTAAGCTCCGGACAGTCCTCATACACTACAGAATTCCGCCTGTCATGCTGTATTGTATCTGATTTACTCTCTTCAGGAACAGCTGTCACACGCGACACTCTTTTCCTTAATGTCTTGTCATATCGCGATAAATTCCTTCCAAACGTGTCTATCAAGTACCGTCTAGAAATTTATTCAGAAGTACTGACGTAGATTCTGTAAGATACAGCATATTTTAGATCGAAATAAAAACAGTTATATACATTACGGGAAAATCTGTGGTTTATTTGGTCGTAACTCCCAAAAACAATTCTTATGAAAGGAAGATTCTCTCATCTCTGAAAATAATCCCCTAACTAGAAGGTAAACTATCTTCTACACACAAGCCTTCTCACTCGGTTTATTTGAACAATTACTAGCCTAAACCCACACACAGCAGTTCTGTAGTATTAGTTTTATTATCCTCCCATTAAAGCCCAAGTGTTACAAGTTGCGTCTGGCCTTAATGTTTGATGACCAAAATTTTATTTGCATTTCTCCTCCGTCTAATGCGCAAAAAAAGTCGCCGCCCACATCATCCTCCGCTCCTCCTATTGGATGAAGACAATTCCTTCATTTTCTCCTCCCTCAACTTACTTCCCCTCTTACTTACTTACTTACTCCATAGTGCAGAGTCCTTCTTGAGAAGCTAACTGGTTTGCAGCTAGTCAAGAAATTCACCGAATTTCACGGAACCCGAAGGTTCATTACCGCACTCACAAGCGTCCGCCACCTGTCTCTATTCTGGGCCAGCCCATTCCAGTCCATATACCCACATCCCACCTCCTGGTGATCCGTCCTAACATTATCCACCCATCTACGCCTAGGTCTCCCCATTGGTGTCTTTCCATCCGGTTTCCCGACCAAGACCCTATACACTCCCCTCTCCTCACCCATACGCACCACATGCCTTACTTCCCCTCTCCTGCTCAAAAATATAGTTCTCAGAACCTTGTTTTTAAACGTCCCGAAGTTATATTTTTCCTTTAGGGTGAGACGTACTTTGAAACTCGTATAAACAGGATTACTTACTTTAAATTTTAATAGCCTGTAATACTAGTAATTTATACATATCAGACTTCGTAACTGTATTTGTAGTTGGGGTTTTTCCTGTATTGATGGCAGCTGTTGGTTTTTCTCTTACGCCCCATTTACTGTCCCATGTTTATTGACTCCCTCTCATCTCCTCGTACTCATTAAATTTATCAAAAACAAATCCGTAATAAAGTCGTGACCTTGCTCTCTCTCTCTCTCTCTCTCTCTATCTTTCCTCAGCAATATTCACGTGACAGTTCCAAAACCGAAGAGTTCTAGCCGCACTTTAACCTCTCGATTCTGGAAACACTGAGGATCTTTACACAGTTAATGTGACCATGGCAGTGTTTGTCGGATTGTAGATTTGTCCTTATGTCCAGATGCGGTTGAGCGTCTGTCCTGCATTTTATCATATCCTCTACAACAGTGTTTCTCAACTTTTGTGAGACCGCGGTCCGGTAAATTCTTTTTTCATAAGACGAGGGCCCGGTCCCAACAAATTTACTCGTAAATACCTTTCCAATTTTTTTTAAAGTTCATACATTAAGCTAACATAAGTATTAATAATTAATTATGGCATAATCATAAAGAGTATTAGTACACTTACTTATATGATGTGGCATGTTTACAAATATAAAATTGCATTTAAATTAGTTATAAATCACTGGACTAATGAAATCTTGTAGCATATTGTAGTTTCCTCAGGCCAACATCTGAGTCTGAGTTTTTCGACACATTCACGAATATTTTTCTCCTCAGAATATTTACACTGGAAAACATTTATTCATGAAAACTGCTTAGAAAACTAAAATGACACATTCGAGGAGAACCTCTCGCGGCCCGGTATAACTGATGCCAGGGCCCGGTATTGGGCCGTGGCCCGGCAGATGAGAAACACTGGTCTACAAGATTATATACATGAAAAATCTGTCTCTCCCGTTTTTCTCTTTTTATTTTTCGGTTCGTTTGTTCAGCAACTGACTTTTATAACAATTGCTACCGTATTATACGAATGACTTTAAAATCTTCAATAAATAAAGCAAAATTTCCCTTCATTGCCGACTGTAAAATCACCCGTGACACTTGCTTGCTGCCCAGTCTTCATTACACGCCTGCAACCAGATTGTGATATAGACCCACGCGCATTTGTTGTAATGCAGTCAATGCTAATTACCCCTAAATATGAGATTTTATGTTCCAACCCCAATGAATAAGCCTACTAAAATCTAGTCTACTGTGATGCTACAACCTGTACTTCGTTAAGTAGATGCTCACATTTCGGCGCAACTTATGGCTTCTGCAAGGCTGGAGATGTTGGAAGCAAGATTCTCGGACACGTTGCTATCTACCAAACTATACGACGTCACATACCATAATGCCTTAATGTTAACATCATGATGTGTGCTTACGTAATACCATTTGGAATTTCATCAGTTTCACAGTTACTTCAGTTTTATAGTTGTGCATATATATAATCTTTCCTCTTACAGTGAAATTATCGTTAGCGACATGTGACAACTAACGTTTTTATTCTCGCTAATACCACAGTCCTAAAATCTCCGAACTCACTGCATCTCATACGTAGCTTACCAGCAAACTATGTCCCACCTTTCCTTAAAAGAAAGTTTCTGTACATTTATTTATCTTCGTTTCTGCACACTTTGAATTCAGTGACCAACAAAAAATAATCTTACTATAGCTATATAATTTCCGAATACAAGGCCAGTTCTTATTTAGAAAGCCAAGCTATTGTATTACCCTGTAATAGCACAGAAAAAATTCAGAGGCATCACATATACAACCCCCTCCCCCCCGCCTCTCTAATCGTGCTCCCATTCCTTTTAACATGGTACCGCCTTCGACAGAAATAATGACACAAATTACAAGTATATATTGAGCGATCTTTTAAACGGCTTACGAAAAAGGAACATGTTGTTCTGTACTATTGGCGGGCTTTTATTTTGATTTCGTGTTCGGGTTAGGCAGTATGATTCTCATGGTTCCTGATCGACTGACCTGGTTTGGTATATTCAGCAGTGTTTCGTTTTCTTTTGTTGAAGGCCTACTCAGATGAGTTAAATGTAATAACGAGTGACAGAACTCACGATCTTCGAATCACGAGCCTTCTTCTTTATTTGCGGTCTGTCCCAATTAAATACGGCTTTAACCAAGGATCGTAGTCCATAAAACGAAACTCGTGCTGTGTCAATGTTTATCACCGTTCTGATTGCATTGCAGTCCATGAACTTTACCGGGATTTAAGGATGTTACGGTAATTGAAAACCTTTTCCGTGACCTTCTTGACTGGTTATTATTGTCTTTGTCCCTATCTTATAAAGTGCTTTCTATAATTTTCTAATTTTCGTCAAGTTAGGACTGATGTTTGTGTGACCGTGCATCATTGATACAATGATATAAACAACCAACTAGACGCAACAATAATAATTATATTAATAATTTCAATCAGCTCAACATGATTCGGGCGATAATTTCGCCCATCCTTAGGAGCACTAGACTGTGTTTACAGCTTGTGGTATAAAGCACCGACGATGCTGCCTGCAGGCAATAAAATTGCTTATCTTGAATAGATTATGCGCTATATGTTGGCGATTATATTAATATAAGTGTTGAATATTCAATAACTTTTTCTTCTCTTATTAGGTAGCTATACCAGCTACACTGTTAATTGTACATAAATAAGATCGTATTATTCTTATAAATATCCCTGGATCAGCAATTACAATCAGTATAGAAATTTTCTTTTCATAGAGTACCTTATTACCTAATATAAACGTGTGCGCGCGCACGAAACAACAAACGCAACTTTACACGCAACGAAATAAAAAACATACAATAACCACCAAAACTGTTTAGTAACAAAAAAATATACATACAAACCACAAACCCAAATGACGAGCCTGATTAAAGGATTATCGTGTTAGGATAAACATGTAGTAAAATCCAAAATTATTAATAAAATTATTATTGTTGCATCTAGTTGGCTGTTTATTTTATTGTCGTCTTAATAATAATAATAATAATAATAATAATAATACTTCTCACTACAGTCAGTACATGACGTTGAGCCTTATTGATTTTAACCCAATACAATGATATAAATACCAACTAGATGCAGCAATAACAATTTATTGATAATTTCAATCAGCTCAACATGTTTCGGGCGATAATTTCGCCCATCATCAGGAGTATTAGACTGTATTTACAGCTTGTGGTATAATGTACCGACGATGCTGCCTCCAGCATCGTCTGTGCATTATACTCGTACCATAAGCATTATACTCCTGAGGATGGGCGATATTACCGCCCGAAACATGTTGAACTGATTGAAATTATCGATAAATTGTTATTGCTGCATCTAGTTGGTGTTTATATCATTGTATTCGTGAAGTTAGGCATGTTTCAGTCTCTTAGGAAAGTATGCATAATAGAGCACCATCCACGCTATATATGTGTCCGCCTGCCTCTCTGTTTGCGCATTCGAATATTCAAAAAAAAAAAAATTCATTTTTCTGAAACTAAGTATTGCACGAAAAAGACAGTGTAGGCAAGAGAAGGTGTTTACATGGAAGCACGAGGTGGCGCAGTGGCTACAAGCCGGAAGGTCACGGGTTCGATTCCCGATGTTGCTACTGAATTATTTCATTGACATAATTCTTCCGAACGCACTATGGCCCTGGGTTTTACTCAGCCTCTAACATAAATGAGTACCAGAAATATTTCCAGGAGAGTAAAGGTGGCCGGTGCGTAGAGCTGCCAACCTTACCGCTTTCATTTGCCGATTGTCTTGAAATCTTGAAGGCTCAACGTCTTAGAACCCTGAGGTCCTGTCCAGGGATTGCTTCACCTTTGTATACAGGACATATTCGTGTTATGCCATTTTTGATAATTACTTTCCATTTCTATGCTTATTTCCAGACAGTAAAATTGTCGATTTAGAATTTACTTTTTTTTTTCGGTCTGTCGGAAATGTAACCCTACTGGGCTCATAAAATTTTGAATGCTGGAAATGGCGGTTTGCCCCAAGGAACGTCTTCTAGAAGGTAAATATTCGTAATAACTTGGTGTGTTCGTACTTTAAATAGGAAAACATGCAGCAGTTTGAAATTTTACAATATATGTACTGTCAGTTCTCTTTTAGGCCTATGTGCCTTCATCCGTTTGACTTTGTGAAGACAATTTATTTTATTCCTTATTTAATTTGGTAGGATCTAATTGTTTCTGGTTTTATTTAGAAAAACCGGTACCCATCATGGGTAGACTTTAGGTCACATCCGTTATTTTCACGCCTTTTTTGTTTCAGAAACATCTTAGTTTTGCTACACGGACAAATATTTTGTACTAATTGGTTTATCTTCTATTAAAATGCTAATTACCAATTATCTATGCCTTCGAAGTCACAGTGATGATTTGCACAGTTGGCAGTCTCTTGTTAAGTACACGTAGGTCGTCAGTAAGCCTTTTTTTTTCAATTTTCCTCCATTAACCCTTGCAAGAACAGTGATTACGGTATGCAAAACTTCAACTCTGTAGTGCATGATAGAACACTGTGCCATAAAGACACGAGGGAATTGATGTAGAACTCCACTCATTCCTTACTTCCACTCTAGATGGAGGTGAGTGGTCAGGCTCATGCCCTGGTCGTTTAAACCCTGAGAAAGTGTCTGCCGATATCCTTTGGATAGGATGCCTGTTAGCATAGGCGTAATTCGGCTAATAGCAGTGGGGAGGTAATCGACTGTGGGTGTTAGGAATCTTATGAAGCAGTCAAGTCAGAAAGAGAGGAAAGTTTGGTTTACACCAGTCCTTAATAAACATACACCTTTCCCCCTACTCCCCCCTCCCCCCAATTTTACTTGCCCCACTTCAACTCAGTAGCCAGAAGAAATATTCTTAGGTAGAAAAAATGCTGGATTGCATTTGTCACTTCTTGCTCCCCCCCCC
>Ga0136643_10001475_pt1 | contig 28837 bp, 16 predicted proteins | sample TergutLab28metaG_FD_96883 | JGI IMG/M metagenome (GOLD analysis project Ga0136643, IMG submission 96883) | Labiotermes labralis P1 segment gut microbial communities from Petit-Saut dam, French Guiana - Lab288 P1 (version 3) (version 3) | ecosystem: Host-associated > Arthropoda: Insects >... | reverse complement strand
TGTTTCTGATGTTATCGTGGTTCCAGGTTCCATAAACTCGATCAACAGCACTCCTTTTCTGTCCCAGAACAATGTTGCCATCAGCTTTCTGTTTGCCAACGATTGTTTGAATTTCCTGGGTTTATTCAGTGAATGTGTGTGCATCCATTGTCGAGACTACTCTTTGGTTTCCACATTGACAAACTTAACCCATGTTTCATCGCCTGTCACAACCTTGTCAAGAAATTCGTCCCCCTCATCGTGATAACATTGCAAAAACGTCAAAGCTGTCGCCATTCTTTGTGTTTTGTGAACATCAGTGAACATTTTTGGCACCCATCTGGCACAAAACTTGTGGTAGCCAAGTTTTTTTGTGACAATTTCATACAAAACCGTTCGACAGACTTGAGGGAATTCCAGTGAAAGTTCAGAGATAGTGAATCGACATCGCTCGCGACCACTTTGTCAACGTGTTGCACAAGGTCGTCAGTCACTATAGATGGCCGTCCTTGACCCCCCTCATCATGCACATCTGTTCTTCCATCGCGAAATTTTCTGCACCACTCCCTAACACATTTGTCACTCATACAGTTTGGTCCATACACTGCACTCATTCTGTGATGAATTTTAGCTGCACTATGACCTTCAGCTTGCAAAGAACGAATCACTGCGCGAATCTCACACTTGCCCGGAGTTTTTAAAGCAGTACACATGTTAACATGCTCATAGCACAATGAGAACTAAGCACAATGGCTGGCCGCGTCGTGTGAGACGAGGCAATTGTTTATCGCTCGGTACTGTGCCAGTGCCAGGTTGCCATTTTTACTGGACTGCCCACACTAGCCCACCGGACGTTGATTTCCGAATATGACTCGTAATTATATTAATTATGCATAATGGGCAGTACAAAAAAGTAATATCTTGTAACAGTGGAAGCATTCAACACTTTATATTTTGAAGTAAGGGTGACAAGAAGTCTGCATGTAAAGTTGCTTTTAAGTTCCGTGTATGTGATTTTTATATAAGTATGTTGAGACATGGTGATGTCTTAGATATGCTAACTTTTAAGGTACAAGGGTTGATGTGTGGTGGATGGGCCACCACGTCAAGCTGTGCTGTGTGTTGTGGCTGATCAAATCATTAACACAGAGGGTGACATCAAAACTGAATTTTGCATATACTCTGTAATTCAGCTGAATTAGCAGAATATAAATTAATGCTTTCAAAGGAATTACTGCTGGTCTCTGACACCACCATCTCTCATCATCAATGCCATCATCTAAGGACCACAAAGATTATCACCACCATGGCAAGTATCGCTTCTATTTCAACTTACAACATTCAATAAATAACACACACATCTACTGCTCAACTAGACCTTGACCTGGACCTACAACCAATGTTCCCCCTAATTTTTAATGGCCTGTAACAAAAAATATCAAGTTATGCAAATTTTTCTCCAGTTACGGTAACCTATGTGAGCACTACATTGAGTGTATGTACAATTACAAACCTGAAACTACTGACACTATTTTGTTGTTACTACAGTCATTCTCGCAGCAACTAAAGTGTATGTTTCAACAACACAAGATAATAAAAAAACAAACAAGACAATATTACAAATATTGTCTTATTCTTATATAATTAACAAAGCAAATATATATATCAATACAGTCTGTACAGCAATCAAAAAAATTAATTTAAGTTAATTTACTTCTTCTTTCCTTTTGTTGGCATTTACCCATTCTGTGTAAACAATACCTAGACTAATGAACCTTTCATTCTCTTGAAAGCTTTTAATACCCATCAGAATATCCATTACCAACCCCATTCACAGTTAACACTGGATGCCAGAAAAGTACCCCATCAGCCATCAGCTTTGCAAGGTCACTAAACTGTTCATTTTAAAATGCAAATTTTACCAGATCAGCAAAGTTTGTAACTAGTTTCCACTACATTTTTTCACTCAAAGCACATTTTAAGTCACTGTGCTGTTTCATTGTGACTGTACGTTGCAGACTACAACCTGCACTTCAATATTCCTTACATTATGCCACTCACAAAACAGCATATCCGAGGGACCAGCCATCCCCCAGGACACAACAGTATTCAATATGATAACTTTATACACCACCTGTTTTGATCTAACTCCATGGAGAACATTCATTGTTAAGAGGCTAGTAACTGCTCAGTCAGTCAAGCAATTCCCTACCTTTTCATGGAATCTGAAGATTCAGCACAGTGCTAATCAGCACCCTTATTTGTCCACATCCTGGACCACATGAAACATCCTATTCTGTTCATTTGACATTCATTTCAACCATCATCCCCACTCCTATGCCAACAATATGTTGCCACATCCATAAAAATGTACTGGCTCATATATAAACATATTGCCATCTGTTGGAAAACATGGGAACTCCATTCCTAATTCTTTTCCCAGCATCTATATTGGCTTTGGTTTACAATGCAAAACAACCCATTTCGGCTTCTTACTGTGCTTCAACTGGCGTGTGTGTGTGTGTGTGAGGGGGGCCTGGGTGCACGTGCACAACACAAGAACAAAGAAACATTTTCCAAAAAAGAATAGGTGTAAACTATAGATAAACATGAAAAAAGTACTTCAGTGGAAGGGGTATTCTACCATCCACCCAAATGGTCACTGCCCTCCACTTTCAGAACATGAATTTTGTGTATGTGCCACTGAGCTTTTCCATCCTGCTTTTCTTTTCCCCTTGCTTGTGGATATTACATACAGTGTTCCTCCAACTTCACTGGTAATTTTGAAGTGACTGCATATATAACCTTAAAATTAGTTTAGTGAACTGACATACTGTCTTTGAAGATAAATACCAGTTTTCAAGTAACAAACACTACTGCCAGTAGTAGTACCCAAGTTCTGAAAATGACAAGGATCAGTATTAATTCCCAGTGTGTATGCGTAGAAATCATCACATTCACTCACCTATTAGAGTCCATGATTGTGTTCAGGCGATGGGCTATTGTAAGTACTGTGCAGTCTTTGAATTCACTACGGATTGTTGTCTGAAAAAAATACATGCAACTGTTAGAACAACAAACCTTCAGACGCAAAATAATACTATCTGTTTTCTGTTGTCTTAAGAATGGAAAAACTAGCCTATACAATTCTACAGGGTTCTGATAATGGTGTACGTGGTGTGGCTATAAAATAACCGGACTTAATTATTTTCCGCTTCCCTGTAAACTTGGCAACAGCGAGTGGTGTGTGCTATTGGCTTGTGCTCTCCCCTCCATTCACGGTTATAATTTCAAAGTTGTGCAGCAAACAGTTTGGCCATAGTCTTTGCTTGAAGTGGATCATGTTCTTGTTCTCCGTCGGAATCATGTTAAGTGTTAACGTGGAGCAACATATCAATGTGAAATTCTGTGTGAAATTTGGAAAATCTGCTACAGAAACATACAATTTGTTCAAGAAAGTTTATGGTGATAAGTGTCTGTCTTGTACTCAAGTTTTCGAGTGGTTTAAAAGGTTTAAAGAGGGAAGAGAAGAGATCGGAGACGATCAGCGCCACGGTCGTCCCAGCACATCAAAAACAGATGCTAACATCGAAAAAGTCGGTGAAACTGTTCAACAAAATCATAGCCTGGGCATTCGAGCGGTTGCCGATTGAACTAACATTGACAAGGAAACTGTTCTAGAGATTTTACATAACAATTTCAACATGAAAAAAGTGTCTTTGAAGATGGTGCCGAGACTCTCACTCCTGAACAAAAGGAAATTTGACTGAACATTTGTGCTCACAATCTTCAGAACACTGCAAATGACCCAAACTTTTTAGAGAACGTAATAACTTGTGATGAATCATGGTTTTTTCAATACAATCCAGAAAGTAAGCGCCAATCCATGCACTGGAAGAGCCCCAGTTCACCAAGGCAAAATAAAGCATGGCAGAGCAAATCCAAATTTAAAGCAACGATGATTGTTTTTTCCGACATCCAAGGGATTGTTTAGGTGGATTGGGTGCTTGAAGGTCAGACCGTTAACCAGGTCTACTACAAGGAGGTTCTGACAAACCTTCATGAACGGGTGAGAAGAAGAAGACCTGAAATATGGAAGAACGACTCATGGGTTCTTCACCAAGACAATGCACCAGCACGCAACACCCTGTCTGTCAAGACGTTTTTGACGAAGCACATGTTGGAACATCCACCGTACTCACCTGACCTAGCCCCATGTGACTTTTTTTTATTTCCAAAGATTAAGTCTGCATTAAAAGGAACCAGGTTTGAGTCCATAGATGCAGTGAAGGCAAATGCAACAGAGCTCATGAATAAGTTATCAGAAGATGACCTGCAGCATTGCTTCCAACAGTGAAAGATTCACATGGAGCGGTCTAGGGATCGAGGAGGGGAGTATACCGAGGGTGACAACATTTCTATTGTGTAATTTTTTTAATAAAAAATGTTCTAACATCAGTCTGGTTATTTTGTAGCCACACCACATATAATATTTCAACTCATACACTCTTTGCACTATTTCCAATGTGTATATTGAAATACAATAAGTGTCAGGGACTGGATCAACATCTAATTTGATATTCATGAGTTTAATTACAGTGTAAATAATCACCATGTCATGACAGCTGATTTGGAAGAAGTCTGAAGACGGGTACCGAACCTGTCTCTAAAATGTAGTACATAATATTTCAATACATACCATGGAAAAAGCCCAGAAAGTCTATGAGTTGCAAGACTAGCTTATGTTACATATAGGTCAGCAAATGGACAGTAATTAACCCTTTCAATGGTACTGATCAGAAACTTGTACTGGAAATAAAATGTACACTATGGACAAAACTTTTAAGCTGCGGTCCTCTGCAATGCCACGTACACAGTGTCAAATCCTAGAAGACCACAGCTGAATATACAACTCCAAAAGAACCTCAAATCTCATGCACAGAACTACTGTGCCTGTCATTCTACTGCACTAGTCAGGACTCTTACATATCTTGAGGGTGATATTAGATGAAAGTATATCATCAATCAAAGAAACACAAGATGAAAATGAAGCTTTCAGAGAATACCACTCATTCACACTTAATACATGCAGTTCAACTGACAACTGAACTCCAAGTCAAAGCAAGCTTAACCCTTTGATGCCGGAATTAAATCCCCCCCACCCATCCACTTTAATGGCCAGTCGGCTATTTAAAGGGCTCACTGCATGACATATATATATATATATATAAGTCGTTAGGCATCTAAGGGTTAATGGCCTTACACTTCCACACATACATGTAATACTTATATATATTTTATGTCACTTTCTGCATGTTAGGGGTGATGGTGGAAAGATCTCCTTCAACTCTCAGACATGCTTCATTTCAAACAAACTGACAGGATGGGAAACTAACCAAACAACCAATCAACTAGTTAGCTAGCTAGCTTACTAACTCCATGCAAAAGAGTCACTTAATGGAACACGAACATTGCTATCACATTCACAAGTGCCCCCAACTGTCCCTAGCCCAAGCCAGATCAACCTTATCTGTGTTCCCCACCCTGCTTCCTGAAAATAAATTTTAGTAGTATCTAGTATCCTCCTATCTATGCCTAGGTCTTCCATGTGTTTTTTTTCCTTTAGATTTCCCCAACAAAACCTGGCATGTCCCTATCCTCTCCCCCACATATGCTACATGTCCCGCCCACCTCATTATTCTGATTTGATCATAGCAACAATATTTGGTAAGAAGTACAGCTCATACAGCTCCTCATTGTATAGCCCTCTCCACTCCGTTACCTTGTCCCTCTTAGGCTCAAATATTTTCCTCAGCACCCTAATCTCAAACACCCCCGGCCTATGTGCCTCTCTCAGTGTGACAGTTCAAGGTTCACACCCATATAAAACAACAGGCAAAATTATTGTTCTGTGTATTTCAATCTTTACATTTGCGGATAGCACACTGGAAGGCAGAAGTTTCTACACTGACTGATAGCAAGCATTCCTTGACTTCAATCTGTTCTTAATTTCTTCATTGTTCAGTGCCTCCCTTGTCCCACCTAACCTCTTCTACAAAATCTAACATATACCTTGCTAATTCCCTGGCCACTGTAGTAAATAACTCTGGTCTAACCCTTATGTTCCACATGCTGAACCTCATGTACCCTTCTACTTTTCACATCATACCAAAGGATCAGTCCAAGTCTGAGGCATTCGTGAATGATTCGTCACATGGTAAGTTCTTTTGGTGAGAAGGAGTTAGCACCTCGCACAACCCCCAAGCTGGAGGACTACCCTCATCAGCTGTCTGCAACTGCTAATTAACTTCGAACAGTATTTCGTAATCTGCTGACCAGGTGTCAGGCAAATCTGAGAACTAAAAGTGGTCATTTCCATCCCCTACTCCAATATGCAGTAAGTCAACATATTTATTGTATCAGGAAACATAAGACCATTAACCTTTAGACGCCTAATGTCAACTACAGTTGACGTACCGCACCGCTAAACTCCAAAGTTGCATTTCATATATTTATTCAACAAATATGGGTACCGATTATTTTAAACATGGTATATACTCTCCGTTTTTTTCTCTTCAAAATGCAGTTTGTTTCATAATTCTAATGTATTTGGTTCCTGTATTATTAACATTTTATATACAGAATGTGCTAAAATTAAAAAATAATTCCGGCGCCAAAAGGTTAAGCTTGCCACGCGTACAGATTCAGCTTACCATTGAACTCCATGTACAAACCATGCCACTCACTCTCATATGATGCAAACAGTGCAGTACCTTCGCATATGACAGAACACATACCTGTATAAGGTCATCAGTTTCCAAATCAACAGCAGCAGTAGCCTCATCGAGAATGAGGACCTTTGTTTTCCTAAGTAGAGCTCTAGCCAGACATATCAGTTGACGCTGGCCAACACTGTGGAAAGAAATCAAGACTGTTCATCACAGCATGTGCAATCAAACTTCTGCATCTTTTAACTAAACCAACCTAAAATTTAATTTACATAAAATTACATAATGCCCAGATTTCGTCAATTTATGACAATGGTATAATTCACTATATCCTCACATTTTTTCCACAACCCAAGTTCTTTCTAATGGTAAATTTTTACATGAAACAAAATAACAGCACAATGAATTCTACATCTAACATTACCACAAATATCTGCAAAATATGTGACAACAGAAATATTTCTTCTTCATATACTGGATACAATCCAAGAAAACCCCTTCCAGTTGTTATTTCTTTCACCTGTCTTTGAATATTGCTCCAAACTCTCTGCTGCATGGTTTGCTTATATGTCACTTGACATAACAGCATGTTAAGGATGATAAATAATACAAAATATAACACACTTTGTTTTTGCATCATACCTAAATATATGAATACAACATCCACTTGCAACTGTTTTTTTAATACCATTTCACCATACTTCTAGGACTCACTAATGCAACACTTTTTTTTTATATGCCTCCACAGTTGGAAAAAAGGACGGTTCAAAAACTTCTGAAGTTTGAAGACCATGTATAAAGCAAAGTTTGACTTTTGAAATTACCTATATATCCTGAATATATTTACTTTTATGAGTTGCAAGAAATTCAAAATTCACAATGTCCAAAACATTAATAAAGTTTTAAAAATTCATACACAAATACAAGTAGATCATTGAAGATTCTAGTCTTCTTGGATCACCTGGAGATTGAAGTAAATAGCTCCTCTGAAATGCTGGTACCTACATACTAATTTGCATTTCATCATATCTCAGTAGACTGCTCCCAACCTCAACCCTCACAAGCTCATCATCCCCCTACTAGATTCTGTTATCCACATAAGGGTTCAAATTTATACATGGTAACCATCACCCCACATTAAAAAGGCTAAATCTGTCTCGCAATTCCATGGCTATTCAGTTATCGGACAATTCAGCTGTCACATCTGTTGGTCACTAAAAATGTTTTTCTGCCACCAGTTGTGGTACAGCTTAGTCAAAAACCCACCACTTCAGAGACCCACTTTGGCTTTGGGCAATGTTGTTACACTAAATGAGCACGCTGATGAAGATGAGGCACCAAAGGATGGATGTGGTCACACACTGTACACGTATCAAATGGCAGTTCCTTACCACATCAACCATGATGACAGAAAACAAAGCAGGCCCCAGAAATATTTAATTCTGACCCCACTACAAAATGACTGACAGCCCACAAACAATTTATTCAATCCATGCCCCATGAAAGCTCGGGGTACTGTGCAAACAGTTTACTCAAACCATACCCCAGGCAAGCTTGGAGTATATCAGTCACTACTAGAATTACTAATTTAAAATCTCAGCATACCTGAGGTTCTCCCCCCCTTCTGATACAGGATGCTCTAGTGCGTCTGGCAATCCCTTTACAAAGGCCTTCAAATGAGCATGCTCCAGAGCCAGCCATATTTCTACATCAGAATGACGGTCAAATGGATCCAAGTTGACACGCAACGTTCCTGAGAAGAGGACTGGATCTTGAGGAATAATTGTTAATCGTGACCTATTATGACAGAATTACCTTATTAAAATTGTTGTTACATCATTTTGCAAACTTGCTCTTTCTCAACACTTTATGCAAGGATCATCCAAAAACCAACATTGTCTTATGGCTACAAACAATATTTTCTCATGAACATACAAAAAAACAGTTATGGCATATTCACTAAGGTCAAGTCATAGGAAGCATGAATGACAGCAGTTGTCATAGTCACTGCTCTCGTCACCTAAGATGTAACACAGGAAAATTACTCTGTTGCAAGAAATGGTTATGAGAGTGGGAGGAGGAGGGGGAGGGGTCTGAAAACAAACCGGATGCATTAATCTGTAATTTTTAAGTAGAGGGTGCATCAGTGAATCAGGTGATTTTGCAACACTGTTTTCTCTGGTTCAGCAACACTGGGGAAGAGGATGCCACTATTGCCATTTTGCTGCCAACTTTAAAGCGTTTTAGTTGCAATAGAGCTGTGGACTGAAGCACAACATGCTTTTGCTGTGAAAGCATTTTACAAAAACAGTGATAGTTCTGTTTATCGCTCAGCGTGAATTTCGAAGAGAGTTCGGGATACATCTCAATCGTGCTGTTCCATCAGCCGTTGTCATCAAGAACTGGGTTCAAAAACTTCGACGCTATTGGTTCTATACTAAAGAAGAAAGGTGGTAGTGTAAAAACAGTATGTACACCTGAGAACATTGTGGTAGTGTGAGAGGCCATTGAAAGAAGTCCACACCGTTCTGCGCAACGCCACTCTGTGTCACTTGGGTTGTCTGAAGCCAGCGTTTGACAATTTTACACAATATCTTCACTTCTACCCCTACAAACTTCAAGTTACTCATGCACTACAAGAACGTGACTATGTAAACAGAGATAATTTCTGCCAGACTTTTTTGCAGTTAATTAATCAAGACCAAGAGCTTGTAAACACCTCATTGATGAGCAAAGAATCTCATTTTCATTTATCTGGGTTTGTTAATAAACAAAATTTCCGCTACTGGTTTGCCACAAACACCACAGAAATTCATGACAGACCACTTCACAGTTCCAAATCACAGTACTGTGCGCAATATCTTAATTCCAATTATTGGTCCTTACTTCATTGACAATGAGAAAGGCTGTAACTGTGACTGGACCATGTTATGTTCACATGTTGGACAACTTCTTAGGTCCTGAGCTTGCTCATCACCCAATAACTGAAGAAATGTTTTTCCAACAAGATGGAGCTACGAGCCACACTGCACGAGATTCCATGGCAGCTGTGAGGAATTTGTTTCCTAGCCATGTTACCTCCATATATGGGGACATCACATGGCCAGCCAGGTCACCCAATTTTCAGCACGTGATTTCTTTCTCTGGGGGTATCTGAAATCTCAAGTCTTTAAAGCTCCAGCACCCCACACAGTTCAGGAGTTGAAATATCGAATTCAGTAAGAAGTCACACGAATTCCTGCGGAGATGCTTCAAATAGTAATGGGTGATGTTCGCAAGAGACTTACCGAGTGCCTAAAGTAGAATGGTGGTCATCTGAATGATGTTATTTTTGGAAAGTAGGACTTTTGTTTTCAATGTGTTAAATTGTTAAATTCAAAGTGAAAAAATCTAAATTCTTTTATATATATATTGTGTTCATGTGTGTTCAAACTAAATAAATGAAAGCATTTACTGTTCATGACTTTTTAAAAATCGCTCGATTCACTGACGCAGCCTGTATAAATTAATCAAGATACACCACATTTGTATTAAAAAAAAAACACACACACACACACACACACACACACAACATAAATTCGAAGAATCCCATACAAAAACACTTTTAAGAACTACACATACAAGTGTTTCCAGATTATACGGACAAATGGACAAACACAGCTCATTGGAACAAGCAACAAAGTCTTAATACATATAGGTCTGGAAACCAACTGTTTCAGAGATACTTAACACTGTTTTGCAGCAGCCTGTTTCTAGAGTTCTGAATACAAGTTCACGCACATATCATACAGTAGGATTCTGTAGAACTGTCACATATTTCAGTTCCTTTATTTTTTCACAACATTACCATTCCTTCAAAGGAAATTGCTTTTCGTTTCTCACTGTTTCACTAAGAGGTGCTCAAAGTTGATACCATAACAACAAAATAAAATATCTCTAAAATACTTAGTTTCTGGGCCTGTATTTATTAAGACTTTGTTGTTTGTTTCAGTAACCTCTATTTACTAATTAAATTTAGAAGTTAAGTTTGACAAACAGCAAGTACCTACACATGTTCAAGGAACTTCCGGTAGCAAGCCCCATTTGGATAATGGGCACACTAGAAGCCAAAGAACTATACAAGTCTCCTGTGGCCTCTGCCAGGGAATTAAAAGCTTCGTCTGGGACTTCACATGGGATTCTCAAGCCATTAAATACGCTACTTAAGAATGTGTCAAGGGTTTATTAGATTAAAATCGCATTTATTTTAATGTATGTACCGTGCATCTTGTACAGTCTATTATCCAGACCAACAAATGCATTTGCTTGTCTGGATAATAAACTAAAATTTCATTGTTCAAGTTAGTCTCGTTATTTCAAACAATGAACAAAATTTTTTAATTATTTACCACAAAACTCGTATTGTAAACCTATGTCTACCAACTAAAGCACATTTTAATCACTGCTGTCTTATAAGAAACACATTGATACTCAATTTCCACTTACCTCAAAGCATGCAGACCGAGTTCTGAGATATCCACACCATCAATAAGAATCTGCCCACCTGCAGCTTCGATAATGCGAAATAGGCTTAATGTAAGTGATGACTTTCCAGCACCTGTCCGTCCGACAATACCAACCTGCAAGATAAAATTGGCAAAATCAAGGAGACACCAACTTGTAAGACTTTTAATACTGTGTTATTCTGGGGTGTCATACCATTTGCAGTCCAACAGGTGGACAGGTTTTAGTGCACAGAAGATACAGGCAGCATGCTCCTCAAACCAAAATGATGCTAACTACACCACATTACAGTTAAGAACTACAACCAAAATCATGGTAACATTTTCCATTGTGAAAGCATCAAATTTCACACCTAACACCTTATTCATTCCTAGCCCACAGTCTGACTATCATACTTGAGGAATTTCATGAATTTCCTCAGTCCCTCCACACAAATCATGGATTATTATCTCAAATTACACAATTTCTTACTTCCACATCCTTACCAATTCATTATTCACACCATTCCATCTTATGACACAAAAATCTCAGCTACTGAAAGCACTGTTAAAAAACCAATAAATGCTGCACAACCACCAGCTGACAGAGCATAACTGTACAAATTAAGACTATCATAACTGTACAACTTTGCAAACAGTTACAGTGAAACACCAGAGGCATAACAATGCAAAATCTTGCAATGACTGGACCTCAAATTAAAGACTCACACATCCTATAAGCAATAAGTAGTGTGCAAAAAAAAAAACAGTGCAAATAGGAGGCTGCGGGAGGAGCCATCCTTGGTATCTTCCGATTCATGATGCCCATAAAACCAGCAAGCACGAGCACTTCTGACTTGTATCTATGAAGTGCCCCAGTTAGAGACCTGACAGGGACAGGGTGTTCACTCACATTTCTTGCAATTTCAAGCCACATGCTCGGGGGTGTAACCTCTTCATTTTGCACACTATGTCCACTAATAATCCCACCATTTGGTGCTATATTATCTGAGCTACTGACAATATCATTTAATAGATCATAACTTCTGTGAAGAATATTCAAGTAACCCAATCCCCATATCTCTTGAATTCAAACACATTCAAACATTACTTCTGGGGTTCAAGTCTGATTTTCTGTATACTATTTAAATAAGCACCAACTGCAGAAAGATAATAGCAGTTCTTTGAATTTAACCCTGAAACTTCTTTAATAAAGAAATGAGAGAAATTTTGGGGGTCATACATACATGAACATACACGAACAGTCATTGAGAATCTTAAAAACAGTTCTTTCACAACTGCTTGTTTATGTGCCTTTGTATGAATTAACTCACCTTCTCTCCACCCTTAACACTAAAGGAGATGCCTCGCAGCACCAGATCAAGTCCTTCTCTGTAGCGCACTTGATAGTCCTTGAAATCCACTTGTCCATTGTCCGGCCAGTTGCTTAGTGGTTGGTTGGTTGGTACATCCCACGGTGCTTCCTGTAACATCAAAAGTACATCATTTTTGCTGCCAGTTTTTCAGCCAGGCAGTCTCACCTTTGTAATAAATTTAAAACTTGAACTGGATTCTGATTAACCTCTACATGGAAGTACTGTGCTGAGAATTAAGAAACTACAAAGAACAGGTAAGCAAAGTGTCACAGCCTGCAACTGGATGAGCATTAAGAATACAAAAAAATTTAATTTTGCACATGTTCCATGCAACAGGCTGACTACATACATTTATACCAACAAACTGCACATATATTATTCACAACTATTTATTATGTCACAGTAATTTCTCCCATATGTTTTGGGGGGAGACCACCGATACAAGGGAGAATACCTATACAAAGCAATACATTTTTTATATAAAATGTTACAACACTTGTGCATAAATACAACAGAAGTAAAATTACAGCATCACTCAGCTAAAATATAGTTACAATAGAAATGCTAATATTATACCAGATGTAGCATACTGATGAAAGTGGCACTGTTTACGTTTACACACATATGCATGTGAACACACACCCATCAGATTCAGTACATAGTGGTACACAACATTAGCCATGCATTAACATAATATATTCAAAAATAAACAGTAAAACTGGTATAAATGTTTACCACATCTAATATAATGCAGGCATTTCTACTGCAACTATGTTTAACTGCCTCATACTGTAATTTTAATTTTATTCACATTATGCACATCCACTACAACATTTTATATCAAAACTGTATTCCTGTACATCTGTGTTCTCATTAAAGTTGACCTATGCATGCGGAATATGTAGGAGAAATGAATAAACATAATAAACACATGCATACACTACAAACGTATGACAAGACACGCAGGTATGGAGCTGAAATGATCTTTTAAATTATGTGGAATGACAACATGAGTTCAAAGCACAACAGGTGGAAGTTCTGTCCAGAAGGTATCAACATTGGTGTCAGAAGTTTAAGTTAGGGGGACTTTCCTTGAACAGCAGTGTACCACTCTGCAGTATCTTGGCTTCCTTCCATTCAAGGGACTATCCTGATAATTCATATGTTGTAGCTGATCATTTTTGGTACATCTGTTTCTTAGGTTTGTTGGCATCAGTTATAGATGGTTCATGGCCATGCGTTGTAAGTTTAATCTGTCAATGTATGTTCAGGAACCGTTGGTGATAGGTAGAAGGGGTTGTGCAGGGAGAGATTTAAATGAGGAAACATTAGCAGCGGACACCAGATGCTAGCAGTCCAGTGAAAAAGCAGCTGCATGTGTGTGATGTAAATGAGGGAGTACAAGTGACTGTGTTATTTAAAAAAAAATGATTTAGTTGTTTAACTGGATACAGCACACCTTTCATTTTGTATCAAGAATAAAATTAATAAAAAAATAATAAGTAAAAAAATAAAACTATTTGTGATTTGGTGAACCACACCCATCTCCCAAAAGAGGTTCACCTACCAGACTGAGCACGTCGGGACAAACAAGATAAAAAGGGTGATCGTGTAGAACGTGGTACACTGAACACATCTGCTACAAATGCTATTAGTTTGCTTGTGATCAGTCAATAATTAAGGACACTTTTGTTGGAAAAATGTACCTTTTTGGCTGTATCTTATCTCCAATACAAGAAATTTTCCTGAAAATATACATCTGGGACTCTACTCCCACTTGCTACAAATAACCAAAGCTTCGTTGTGATCGGTCAATAATCATGGGCATTTTACGTGAAGAGTTACTCCTTTTTAGCTCTACCTTGGCTTCCATTTCACAGATTTTCCTGAAAACTGGTAAGCAGTACACTGTATGAATTCCCTAAAGTTAGACATCAAATCTAGTCCCAATGAGGAACAGAAGAAACTCTTTGTAGGTGCCAGGAAATGAACCACAATTCATTGGTCATCCATCCAATTGCCTATTCACCGTACCAAGAGGGCAGAACTAGCCCCATCAAAATAATTACAGTATATAACTGAGTTAGAAGTTACTGGTGAAGATGTGGTTACCATAACAGTTACATAGTCTTAAAAACAGCAATTCTCTACTCATCCATTTAATGCATGTATATTTGTAGGACATCCAATGATGTCTCCAGTTCCTTACCTGCTCTGTTTCCGAATACTCCTTGATTCTCTCCACAGCTACAATGTTAGTCTCCACATCTGAGGACATTCTCACCAACCAGTTAAGTGTCTGTGTGATCTAAAATGTTAAATAAAACCATATGAATTTAGCGATATAATACTGAATGATAATAATGCCTACATATTTTTACTGCAGATGCCTGGTGAACAAGAACACTGCTCTGTTGGTTCAGTGTCTACAGTCATGGTGTGCTGCTTTGATGAGTGTCATTCCACTGTGCTTTTATCATCATACAATTCAAGGTCATTCTAAATATGTACTTGCTTTAAATGCTGAGTTAAACCCCAATCGCAAGTCCCAACTCACTGAATTTCTCTGCAAGGGTACTTAAATCAACAGTCAAAGAGGAACCATTGGAAGAGTTCAAAAATACTCACTACAGTTCCAAGTGGAACCATTAGTAAACTAAAGGTTAACAATTCAATATATATTAAAAAAAAAACTGCGTTGATACTGACCCTGAATTGTACCTATTCATGGTGTATTGATGCTTCTGACTTCTTTTATCTAGGCAAGGACATAGGACTTTTTCAAGTTACAGGCACCCACCCACAAGAAAGATTCAGTTACACCCACTGATAAACTGACCAAGACAATGAGCAACAGCAAAGGATACATATAACATGATGTAGGCTCTAAACCTTTTTTGAGGGGTCAGTGAGAGAATTTCCAAAGTTGCAGCTTTTGCAGAGGTAAAGGCTTTAATCTGTGAGCAAAAAAAGTCACAAATACACTCATCAAAACTAGAACTCAAAATCCAGTGAATAAGAGTCCAGCATTTCACCCTCAGACCATAAAGCTTGAATTGGGGTGCACATATTTGGATTCTTGAAATAATTTAAAATGAGATGTGAAAGAAGTGACTACAAACAAACATTTAAAATAAACTGATAATAATAAAAAAAAAGAGGTTTTAAAAATGTACAGATATCGGCACAGGAATACAAAGCAGATTTTGCTTTCTCAGTTACATGAAAGTCTAAATCTAAACAAAAAACTTAATTAAATTATACACAGTATTATTAATACATTTTAAAACCGTCTATTCCCCAAACGAATAAACCACAGGTCTCTTTGCTCCACATGAAACATAGAATATACTACGATGAGATGCTGAAGTATCTTCCCTTTTCTGTATCTAGCCAATCATGTAGAAATGTTACTTCACAAAAGCTTCTTGAGTGACAAATGCTAAGATGGCAGGAGAAGTTTTTGTTTAACGATTCTGTCAATTGCTAATATTGTGCAGTGCTGGTGGCAGATGAATGAGTAGACAGCACTGATCGGATTGATACCGAGAGGTGACAACTGAAATTGAAGAAAAACCTGATTTTGTCAACCACCTATCCCACATGCACTGGCCTGCGACTGAACATGGGCCAGTGCCTAAATGCCTGAGCTATGGTACAGCCAAAAACTGTTCTATCAGTACCAGCACGAGGCTGCGAGTGCAGTGTGAATGAAAAAACAAACAGATACTGGCCACTCCACTTGTAATGAAGGTTCAACAATTGTGAACACCTGACTAGCATCTGTGGTGGTTTTACGAAATTACTGAAAACCAAATGCATAAAATAATTCAAGTATGGATAAAAACTAAATGAGAATTACACCAGCCATTTTCACATTACGAAGTACTTCCTCTCACAAGAACCTCTTCCTGCTACAAGGGAATCATACAGAATTGTAGGAAGGTTTCCAAGCTCTACCTGCAAAGCATAGCTGACACTCAGACCCACAAGCCCTGGGCTCATGGTGTCCCTTCTCAGTACAGCAAACAATGAGGCGAAGAATATGATGAAATTTCCCACCATTTCCAGCCGTATGGCTAGCCATCTGTGAACATGTAAATATAAACGGAAAGTCATATTTTATTTGTGTCACTTCAAAAACGAACATTTTACATCCACTTGCATATTCTATAACCACTACATGAAACAATCACAGTGACACAGGGCAAAGGTCACATTTTTGGTCTCAATAAACCACTGTCACTGTGGTTTATCTGTTCAAAAATTCATCATCAACACTAAACTTACTGCACCCACAATGAAAAGTCAATCCAGCTAGTCGGACATGGAACCACAGAATGGTGTAGTCATGATCGAAAGTGCCAAGTTTTCCAAATAAAGCACAATACCATCCAAGTTATTTTCCTGTCAGACTTATTTCTGTGAATATTCATCAGGTTGGAAAAACATGAACACATACATGTATATACTAATTAAACAGAAACGTTTCTTGTTATAACTGTTGGCATATGCAAACAGGATCCTATGGACAGCCTGGGCTTTTGGGATGGTATATTTTGCAAACCAATAAATAGTTAAAGGTGAGTAATTATTTACCAGTCAACACGTCACAGTATCCCCACAGACCTGTACCTTTATCAACACTACCCAAGAACCTCAAAATCTCACATAATATTGCACAACTTACAAAAAATCATAAGTACTGTTACATATGATGTGACCCAAAAAATACAAGAAATCATACATCTCTCTAGAAAACAAATAGGCGGTGGAAGTTCCTTCAAAAAACAAGGAACCACTCAGTGAATAATGCAACATTACAACCCAGAAAACATGAATCCCCACCCAAAATAAGCAAACTCTCTAGATGACAAACGTGTTTATCCAAGTGTTTCACGTCAAAGGTCGAAGTGAACACATGCAGCAGTCAAAAAACTTGGAAACTGTAGTTTTAAAGATTACAACGGCTGAATATAAAAATATTAAAAGTGTGTTGTAAAATAAATATAGCAAACCTGTTTGAAATTATACTGGGACAATAGCAGACCTGATTGAAGTCTACCTTCTCCTCTGATTCCTGTGTGAACCTCTTTTGCACATTATATGCTCTAATTGTTGGTGCACCTGCAAAGATAGTTTGGAAAATATCCAGTAAGAGATGAAGACTGAAAAATTAAAGATGAAAAGTGCATTTTTTAAATATAATGTTAAATTATGGTATCCCACATAGAGGATGATGCCACTTACGAGTATTACATGCTTCCTCCAACTGACTTATTAATGAAGATGTTACAAAATAAATAACTCACTTCACTTTTCAGCATACTCTCAGAGATACACAACAAGAACACGTACATCAACAGACAGCTTCAGTAACTCACACATTTACTGCAATGATGCTTCCCACAGCTCTCAATTTATGGTAGCAACAGTATTCTGTCAAGAACTATTATGAATTTCACCCTCCTGTGTTTAATGTATCCTCAAATTTGTAAATACACATTACAGTTACTTGGAATATGGATATGAGAGTTAAAAGCCTGTGTTTAATTACACTTGACCTGTCGGTATAAAAGCCCTTACAGCATCCTAACCAACATGGCACCATGTTACTGCCATCCTACCTGTGCTACTCTCTCTCACTCCACCTGTCCCACTACCATCCCACTTGTACTAGAGACATCTTACCTTGGATGCTTTCTCCAAAGTGCGAGTAGATAGGAGACCTTGAAACTGACTCTAACCTCTTTAGTTGACGTGAAGTGGCCACATAGAATTGCTGCAACAATCATAATTATAAGAATTTCAATATACTACTCACCCTACATGACTTTTTACTTTCTAATAATGTGGGGAAAGTATAGAGATGACAAATTTGCCTTCCCATAATATTTCAGAATGCACAAGCATGAGTTTCAGTGCATAAAACAAGACATACACCACACAAATGTCTGTTGCAGTTCATGAGTATAGAAATGGTGTTAAGATCTTCAGCACAGACACACTGTTACTTTTCCGTGACTAGTCATACATATAAACTGTGAGGAACCTAACAGCCAACACTTTCAATAATTCCTCTTAAGACCTGCTTCTTTCATTGGTGGCATCTCTGCACACCCTATACTTCTGAAGCTTACATTCAAGTATATGAGAAAAACCCACTGCCATAAAAAATGTTTAATTATCCCAGCAACAAAAAAAAAAATCCTAAAACTGACAATAGTCAATCCCAAGTGGCATGCACTGTAACAAAGACAGTTTTGTTTTTGTATTTCACTGACAGAAGGGCCACATTTGCAAAAGTTAAGTGACAACTTGCCAATACTAAATTTTAATTTTAGATTTGATTACACAAGGTGAAAAGAAATTCATGTTCAAGCTCTCCATAGTGCAATTTGTTGCTTCAGAAATTAAGTTCAAAATGTTTTGTGACCAGGTCCTAAGACATTTCGATTCTGGCTGTGGATGTCACCATTATCTGGGGTAACACACTTGTCGACAGTGTTGTCATCACAATAAAGAATGTTTTCATGTGTTCTTCAAGACACACAGTCCTCCTAAACAGGCCTCAGCTGTGATCGAATGATCACGGAATACACGCAACAGAATGTCATCAAGCACAGGTATTCTCACTACATCAGCCACGTAAACATTCAGATATCAACCAGTTTCAACAACTAAAGCAACATCTCTGTAAGACAAGGATGTGCTTGTATATGGACAGTGGCTAGAGACTGTACAAACACCAGCCAATGAAGATGCCATAACTGGAGCTGTTAGGTAAGGGGCATGAAGCAGCTCACGTACTATTGTACAAGAACTGGGTGTACATGAAATGTATGAAATGCCACTTTCCACAGTTGCACAGCTGTTTTGACATTGTCCTCCATGCCTACTGTAACAACAACAAGGCATCAACAGTCTGATCATTTGACACCTTGTATCATTTGACAACAACATTTGTCTCTTCAGTATTTCAGGAGAGGCACTGCAAAACATTTATGACCCACATGTTAACAAGGAATCACATTCTGGCAACCTTGTGTGTGTACTTCTTTTTATGCTGTATAATGAACTCTACATCCTAACAAAGAGACTGACACAAAAATTTGTGAAGTATATTTACACACAATATGGAATATGTCTGTGACTCCTTTATTTAAACACACAAGCTGGTGAATGAAATGAGACTTGCAGAAATATCACTGTCACAACTGTAATTATTCTAAAGCTCATACTAATGTCATTTGCATTTTAATGAACTGCAGAAATTATACCTGGATGAAATAATATACGATGCCGATAGGAACAATCACAAAAATGAAGATTGGAGTGCTGTAGCTGATAACCACAAGTGTCGCAATCACCTGCAAGTTCACACAACAGCAATCAGTAACATGCAATAATCCTGATACTTACAATGTAAAATGTCAAATGAATGAACAGATTTATCACCAGAACACATGCCAAACTCCTTCATTGTCATGCGATATCTGAGGTTTCCAAACTAATGAAAAGTAAGCCTGAGGTCTGAGATTCTCATGGCAGCGATTATGTAGAGTATCATTTTCTAAGATGTGAAATAAACAGTTTAATGAATAAAACATAATTTTACACAAACTCCACTTTCCCTGCCCTGTTCAGATACTTGTTCCTCATACCCTGGTGGGTGGGAGGGAACTTGAAGATGTTCAAAACTACCAATATTCTACCACAAACTAACCTCCAGGACATAATACACGGCACAGTCCATTCACTGGCAAAGGGAACTTCATACCCACTTCGTTCTGTTGAAAGATTCTGTTCATTCTGACAGAAAACTGAAGATTTAAACTAACAACTTTGAACACGCTTTTAACTGGAAATGTACCTAGTTCATAAATAAGCTGTAGCTGCAAAACTACTCGTCTGCTGTTGTAAAATACATTTTTTTCCTACTCAGTCACAAATTCTATGAACCTCTCACCTGATCACATGCCTGAACAATGCCAAAGTAACTTACATTTTGTCGCTGCAGGAAAATTTACAATTTGGGATTGCAGGCATTACATAAGAAGTCATAATCTTCTCAAACATACATACACAATTACATTATATTATTATTTCAAAAGTGTTCTAATGACATATCAGTAACAATGACTGATAAAAATGCTAACAATAAGGAACCGGTTCAAATGTGAAAATTATGTTTTAATACACTATATATAATTCATAAATGCAAGCTTGAACACTAAAATCTAAGTTGCAAACCAGAATTTAGCAGCTATGTTAATTTCTTGATACATTAGAAATCATACTATGTACGTGCACATTCAGACTTCTGGGATGTTACACAGCAGCAATGGAAGTCAGTAACCTACATTTTGGGATCTGTCTGTCCCATCTTCAAGGGTTAAGCAGTCCAAGAACTCCTTGACTGTTGGTGATGGGACAGACAGGTTGCCCCAAAACGTTGCTAACTACCAATCTAAGCTATGTAACAACCCAGAAGAGTGAAGATATCATTTACACTGTGACAGAAGCCTGAAATCATGCACACATGCACATTTTTAGATTCCACAAGACTGCTTCTTCTTCATGTGTATTGATATGATGCTATTGTTTACACAAAATTCAATAGAACAATGGAGTCCCCTTTTATCATGTCCAAGAGCCTGGCAGATTTATCACACAGCACCTGCATCTGCTGGGATATCCTGTTACAGCTACTACACTCAGGGACACAATAAAAGGGACACTGGTATCTATTTTATGGCCTTCTTTATGATGTATGAGAATAAAGGTGAGACACCATCCTGAAACACAGATCACTTGTTGAAATGACTCTTGAACATGAATATTGTACCACCAAAATGTAGTGGTAACAGAGATGGAGAAAAAAAAATATTACAATTATGAAAGGAGTTTAAGTTAAAATTAGGAGCAATGTAAAAGAGTGAAACCTCGACCAAAAACCTCTGTACATTGTTGACAAGCTGAGACAAGTGAAGCATCACCATATCAATAAGGTATAAAATCACACAAAAATGCACTAACTAACTTCCTACACTACATATACCCTACAAAACGACTGTAACAGCAAACACTTCTACTACAAATCACAGTACAGAATCACACAGAGACTAGGGCTTGACAGTGATGGTGTAGCAGACACTTGAAAGCAGAGGCTTGTAGACTAACCAATTTAAAAATTTGTTGTGTTCCAAAATGTGTTAGAAAATCAGACCAGACAAAGAAGAGCACTTGAAGATAAAGAATATTATTTATAAAAACTTGCTAAAAATACAGGTCATAAACTGTGTCCATCATTTGTATCAAGTGATTCTACACAGGTGTAACTTACTGTACTAGAGAAGTAAAAGAACAAATATCACAAATATGATACAAAATGGTAAGATTTTCCTATTCTAGAAAACAAGGTTTCCTTTCTGGAACACAGAAAAAGAAACAAGGAAACAATGACTTTTCAAGTGACCACATGCAGAGCTTACCATAATGCTCAGAGTCTGGCATGTCTACAGACTGGTAATGAAATACTCGTTACAAATATTTTTGCAAAATAAAAATACTGTTTAAAACAATTAACACTTCAAACACTTACAGTTTACTATATGATTAACTTCAAACACTTACAGTTTACTATATGATTAACTTCCTGGTAAACCAACTGAGAAGCAATGACTTCAGACTTCAAACATTTATGCAGTCTCGTAACAAGTTCCTTTCAGGTAACCGGTACAACAAAACTTTTTTTCAAACCAGCAACTGGATATATTTCAATTAGGGCCATCAACCAATCAATATTTTGAACCGATCAACATTTATTTTCCCTACTGAACCTCATACAAATAAAATGTAAGAAAAGAAAACATTCAACCATGGCAGTAAATACTACAATTATAGTCTTTTGGGACAGGACACCTGAGTTTGGTACAAACGTACCAATATTCTCAACAAACTTTGCATTGTAGATGTATTGGATGTGACATCAAGACATCTTGTTGGTGCATACCAATGTCTCAGTCTAACAAAGTAGCTAAACTTTAAGGGTTGAAATGAAGATGGAGGAAGTGCAAGACCATAATGTGCAGGCACACCACCATTTGAACTTCATACTTTACATGGACAATGTTGTTAACACTTCTTTGACAGTCGACAGTAACAATGAGCAAAACGTTACCATATAAAATGCAACAGCTTTTACAAAACTGTGCATAATATCTCAGTCACTGTTTATTCTTACACCAGATACTTATAAAGAGAAAGTCTTAGTACTGAGGCACACAAATGATCTCACACTAATGGGCATTCACAGTTAATTTAAACCATCTGTCAATGAATCCTTACCAAATTAAGTTCTGCAACTCTCTCCGTACTGTAAAAGTATACTGTTCTCTAAGTTTGACCACTTTCTTGGAATAAATGCCATAAAAATTAATACTCATGTTGACTCCTAAAACCTTGACCACAATGTGAAAAACCCCTTTCAACCTTTACCAATACAACAAATATTTCAAAATATAAAATGGCAGAATATAAAAGCAAGTAATGTTGCACTAAATCAGAACCAAATTTTTTCACCTAATTACAACATCCTGTGCAGCACATTCATTACATGATTAGGTTGGGGTTAATAACTTATGGCTTAGAATGTACAACATTCTTCATTCTACGTATCAACATTACGTATCTGCTTGATCAACATTATGTATCTGCTTGTTATTAAGATCATTTGTTGATCTCACTGCTGCAATCTTAATCGCCTTACTTGAATTTCAGACAAATTGTCGAACAGTTGATACATATACATTCCTTTCGGTACACAGAAAAGGTGACCCACATCTCATGCTCAGAGTCTGCTTCTGCAGTATCTTCTGCTCAGTGATTACTTTCATGCAGCTTGCTTGAAAAACTAGATTCAAGTAATAATGCCAAACTCAACAAACTGTCCCCCCCCCCACCTTTCTTTGCTTGACATATGCTGTGAACTCTGTATAAGACACACTGAAACCAACATGTGTGTTCATCTCTAACATTCTTGAAACTGCTGTGGGACAGAAGCTGTACGACCTGCAAAAGCTGAGCACATGCAAGTAGCCAATTCAACATACAATGAAGTGAAGGGACGCCACATCTACTTATGATCACGAATAGATCCTCAATGTATGAAATGTATTCATATTGTGCACTTTCATATTTCAGGGTTTTACCCATCTTCACAGTGAATGGTATCTTTTTAAGTCTGACCAAGAAACAGAACTAAACTCCAAAAGATACAGATACACATTCGATACACAATGTGGAAAAGACAAAATGCTCTACAGCTTCACAAACATTCAAAGGCTTCTTCTCAAAATGTGACTTTTTGCAAGTTTGCCCTTACTATTTGCAAAGCCTCAGTTATAATTTTCATCTTCATGCATCCCTCGAAGACGACAATCTCGTAACATCAAGAACAGTATAAATACTATCTTATGTCCATTATTGCATGCAACACAGCAGTATGATTTCATTCATTCTAGTTTGTCATAAAGTTGACAAGTAAGAAATATAGAAATATAATGCCTACTTGACACACACAAGCAAACACAAGTCATAAATTAAGAAAATGAGGCTTCTAATACCAGACTATGCATCTGCAATATTTAGAGACACAGACAGCAAGGTCACATTCACAACAATAAGCTTACTGCAGCATATACAATACATTTCAATCAGAAGCAAATAATTCAAAATATGGCAAAACTACTGAAAAGGATATAATTCTGTGGCTTCATGTCATGTGCCCAAATTGCACCTATCATCTGCTGAATCTCTCAACTTATTCCATACGTCATCAGCTTTGCAACACACATCCCAACTATTCCCAGCTCATTTCTAAAAATTTTAACCTTCTGACGCAATACTTTGAATATGTCCACAAATGAGAACAGGCAGAACTCAACAGTGTCCACAGCTCATGTGGAACATGAGATATCTCATAGATTCTGCATAAGGTACGTGATATTTAATGCACAATTATAAATGAAATTTTTCAATATTTTCACATCCATCTTCAGCAAACACAAGGCACTTTAGTTCAAGTAACGTCTCAGAAATCAGTTGTCACATTTCTAAGACTACACAGCCTACAGGAAGTATCACAATTTGACTATGATATTGGTTGGACACATCCATTCCAAAGTTATCTAATTACTTCCTTAAAAATTCTTCTACACAATTAACTTCTTCCAGTAGAAAATGTAATTATCACCTTAGATCTGTGACATTCTACTTTACTTCATACTGATTCCTACATTGTATTAATCACTTTTCATCCAGCTATACCATACAAAAAGGTAACACAACTACAGTACGGCCCGCTACATGTCTTGGCATTCTTGTATGTTATGTCTTTTTTAACCTTCAGTGCTATGCAGGAACACCCTTCAACTACCTCAGGGACAATAGTGGACAGGAAGCTGGGTGGGCCCAGAGGTGGATTGACACTGTGGCAGGAGAATACAACCACAGTTCTTCAGCTGTGTAAATGCACTAACTCCAGACATAAACTAAAATATTATAACAACTGCCAGAAGAATGACTACATTAATGACAACATTATTTAACCACGAATGTGCAACAAGCAACACTACTATCTACATGCAAAGGTCAACATGATCTGGAATTAGTGATACAAATGAATGAGTACTGTAAATATTTAAAAACTATATGAGATGAAGGAATTATTTTAAATATTCTGACATTTCAAGAGTAACATACCTTACATAACTACAAAGTAATGAGCAGACGAGTAAAAAAAGGAAGCATCTTGTTACAGTACTGAAATTTGGAAAGGTATTGAGGGGGGGGGGGGGATGTTTGCTGAAAATGTCAAACATTCCCTCAAAAAGGCAATACATTAAATCACTAAGTTGATGGGGAATTGTTGTGTCCACCACGTCGATATCTTTTGAGAAGCGGGCAATAATTCGTCCAGTAGGTGTTGTATCAAAGAATGTGAGAGGGGCTCGAAGAACACCACACAACATGACATGGTGCATGACTTTGGCTGCTCTGCAGCAGCCTAGTTGTGGGATCAGGTCGCAAAAAAATGATCCAAATGCTGTAAGTAACATAACACACATAACTTTTCTACAAACTTAGAGTCAGCAAAATTAAATCTACATTTTTATTAACCCTTTTAACTGAAAAAGCTGACATACCACTCCCACACTGAACACACCATGGACATCAATTTAGCAAATACGTTCATGACAATTATCAACGTTAATTACGAGAAGTAAGTGAAAGTAAAGAATATTCTCTATAGTAAAACGTTGAGTTACTTAACATTAAACTGGGTGGTACATAAAATTACCACTGCCCACTGAAGGGTTAAAGGCTTCTATTACCCCAGAGATTCACAGTTATTGGAAGTGCTCTGAACTGGTCAAGTTTTAACATATATGCATGCTTACCTACACACAATTTTCATGCAAATCACACATCATACAAGGACACTTATGTATGACACTGTTCTAAACAAAAATATTAAAACCAGATGTCTTAAGTGAGATGTGAGTTTTTCACAGCAGTGACTATGACAAAATACTGTCTTCTGGGATGTGACACCATGTCATTTTCCACACTTAATCTTTATAAACTTCCACTTCGGTAAACATATATTTCTGTTCAACAACAAAAATAATGTGTATTTAAATACAAACTAATGATAATGGCAGCTGCTTTGTATCATAATTATTTTGTGACACTCTTACTGCAGATACATTTCTGCTAAACCTGCTGTTAAAAAGAGGTCTGATATTGATGACTGCTGTAACTTCAAACAACTTAAGTGCATTCAACTAATGTAACAACATTTTTTTAAGTACACCTTAAAAGTAATGACAGAATACTTACAACACACTCTAGTCTTCCTAGTTGTGATGCATTTGTTTGGTACATGAAAATCCCTAATCACTAAAGATACAAGTTTGAAAATACTAGTACTTTCAGACATTCAACTATTCTAAGAACAAACATCAAAACCTGTAATGGACTTCCTTTTTAAAATTCAACTCAGATCATCAAGGAATAATTTTATGTTGATGGCTGATTATTTAAGGTATTCTGTACTATGAGCTTTGGCACCATCTACCTCCACAAACCAAGGTTTTGGCAATTTATTCTACACTGCACAATGCATTAACATGTTACCAACCACAGCTGCAAGCCAAGCAATCAAATTGTGTAAAGAAGTGCAGTGGGTGCACACGCCAGTTACTGAGCAATACCAACTGCTGCCTGTCGACCATGTCATCACTCCTGAATAAATTCAATATCACTTTAAAAAGCCTAACATGCCAGTTTTCTTACTTATGTACTAAATTAAAGACAGAAACATAACAATGAAATTCAATGATAATGATGTATCTGCAATAATTCATAAAGCTCAAGAAGAAAAAAATACTTTCATAATGGAGAGAACAGTGAAAACAGAGGCAGCACATTTCACTGAATATTTGTCTCTCCACCTACTAAGCCACATTACCTCACAGGCTAGAATTAATTAATCTTCAAAGGCACAAATATTAGTAGTAATCCTCTATGAAGAAGCTACTTATGCATCATCCACAGATGCAGAACCCTTCAAATAAAAAAAAGTCAGGCTATTTTGTTTCCTGTCCACTCCTGTATCCTGCAGACCAACACAGTATACTGCTCTGCAACTACCACACTATATAATGTCACATCCCAGAAGAAACCAATTTTCATCTCTCGTATTTTTCTAGCTGTAACTAAATCACAACAAGTAAATCAACACTATTCTTCCAAGAAGATGCAGAGAGCATGTTCCTCCAAAACACTGGCATTATAGCCATCAAACTGCATGTCACAACTGTAATCAAAGTGCCTCACCACCAGGAAAACCACTAATCACATAAAATTCTTCTGTACTACACATCTGACCTCAATTGAAATTTATGTTATCATGTGTAGTATGGAAAATGTGTCAGACATTTATAAAGACACTTAGTTTTCACATCAAAGCTCAGGTACCATGAAGGATACAGCAACTTCCAAAACAAAACAAAAAAAATCACAATGCCCCGTTAGAAAACACATTCTAATGTCTTAACATTAACACAAGCAGAAGTACCTGTTCTTCACTGAGGATACAGTTCCCTTTTCAGTGCCATAATTTAAGAGTGGCTAAATTGAGCAGAATAACACTCAGATTAAGAATTTTAAAAACTGTTTTTAATACAATAGGAATGAGGATGTGAATCACACCCAAAAACTCTACTGCAATACTGGCATATGGCTTTAACAGCCATGGCTGCTGTATATATTCGTAATACTGATAGCATGGAGTAAATTTCCAACAAATTAGGGTGAATAAATTTTGTTAACACTGTTTGGTGTTCACTACAGAAATCATGGAATAAATTACTACTATTTTTCCAGTACCTCAAAACATTCCCAGCATTCCCCCCAAGTATATGGGAATTCCATCCTGAAAATGGCAATACTTGAGTGATCTCCATACTTTAATATTTTGATATCTGAAAAACGTAAGATAATATGAGAAACAGGAACAAGTGTTTCAGTTTTTTCTTGCAATATAAGATGATATATGTATTGCAGTTCTTTGCAAATAAATTTTTGTGCCAATAATTAATCAGTCATTGAACTGCACTTCCTGTTATCAAATTTTACTGGTCTATCACCATTTTCACAAGTGGGGGTTCCTCAAGATATGGAAAATTATTCTGGGGGTTGCCTCATGTAAAAAAAAAAGTTTTCAAAACAGACAAGCAGACAGACAGACAGGCAGACAGACAAAGGTACATTGTTACCTATGTTTCATAAAGACAGCAACTACAAGAACACCACAAAACATCACTGAATAAAAAACAAATGTAATTACAAAAAGAGAGGAAAAACTTAGAGCAACAGCCAAAATAAAATCTGCCACTGACAGAAAGGAAAGACATTCGCAAGAACTGACAGTGCAAACCCAGCCTTATATGAAGCAAAACAATTACTGTAACAAAGCATAAAATTTCAGTGACCACTCACTCAACATATAAACTCCTCAAAAACATACAAATCAATATGATGCTCCATTTCATACACATACTGTTCAACATACTATGTACGTGTGATGTACTGTAATATGGGGCCATTATTTGAACTTATTTCTCCCTCTTCTGACATTGAAAACTAGTGGCTACTAAACTAGTGTAACTGATTAACGCAGGTAACACTAACCTCAAAATTACAT
>Ga0136643_10001473_pt1 | contig 28840 bp, 15 predicted proteins | sample TergutLab28metaG_FD_96883 | JGI IMG/M metagenome (GOLD analysis project Ga0136643, IMG submission 96883) | Labiotermes labralis P1 segment gut microbial communities from Petit-Saut dam, French Guiana - Lab288 P1 (version 3) (version 3) | ecosystem: Host-associated > Arthropoda: Insects >... | reverse complement strand
AGTCGCAAGCTCCTGATGATGGATATATTAATGTCCGAAACATGTTGAGTACATAAGAAGTGAAATAAAATAGCAAGTGACATCAAGTTGGTCTTTTATTCTTCAACTATTACAATGATGCACCGTCCAATAAACACAAGATTCTCAAATTAGAATTCACCTTTTTAAATGTGCAGGTACTCACCAATATAATGGAGAGAGATCGTCAGGTCTTATGCCAAGTTCGCTGTCACTTCCATTCGATGCGTTGAACTTCGAAGTACAGCGTGGGTTATCAAAGCTATTATTCGATGCTCAACTTTCTCTTATCTTTCTTCCGAACAGCGTCGGGTTTTGTCATGGTAACGGAACCTGTGTGCAGACAATCAGTAAGCATAGATTTAATTCTATAGCGCTTTATGATCATCTATAGCAGGGTTTTCCAACAAGGGATCCGCGAATCCATAGGATTCGGCGAAAATCTTTTAATAAGTAACTAGAAACTTTGAAATAGTTCAGAAGTCTCCAAATATCGCCCGAAATGTCGCGGGAATTTTTGTCTGGCAATTGGCAGTAGGCCTACTATAGTAACTTCCGTGCGCTATACTCTGCCTCTGTTTTGTTTTGGTCAGTTCATAATTAAGGTAGTGTTTGGTGGAATTGTGCCTGTTTTCATAGACAGGGGTTCCTTGTGATATGAAAAATTTTTTACGTATTGGTTGGTCCTTGGGAAAAATACTGAGAAAAACTTGGCTGTGTTTTTCACCAGTATTCTTACTTCGTTGGACTTCGTCTTTCACATCATTTAAACATTACGTTTCCGAAGCTGGCTGTGCTTCCATTCTCAAGTGCAGACCTGTGTAGGACTACTGCCAGTGTTTGAGAATGGGTGTACATGAAGCGTCAGTTTCTGTTTTTATTCATTTCGTCAATTAGTACAATTTAGGCAAGGAATAACATTTCTCTCGTGTTCGCTGTGCAACATCTCTTGGTTTAAAATTCTTGAAGTTCTGACGCCCACTTGTGATTTCAAACACAAGACCGATAATTGCGTGTATTTTAGACGTGTTCATGGCCGTCTTACACAAAAGTAAAGCCAGGGTTAAATAATACTTAAGACTACAGTGGACACAACTATATACTAAGCAAACTTTAAATGCCCGTACAACTATTCAAGGTTGGTGAGATTTTACTGAAATTGGGGGAAAGTCACAACTGTATATTGAATGAATACTGAATCAATGTGTACCCTTCATTGTTAATGTAATTCTCAATAAAGGAAAATTATATTTTTAATATATGCTTCAAAATCGTATTAGTACCCATACCGAAATGTGTAGGGCGTCACATCCCGGGAGACAATGAATCTGAGTACTCGTCTCTGGGAGAGCTTGAGACGTCATATTCTGGTTACATCGCCGCCACGTTTGTCTGAGATACCAGTTCAACAGTTATGTTGTTCGGTTCCATCCCCTGCGAGGGTCTCATACGTCAAGTAATACGACTCCATATTAGTACTGTAGGCCTGGGACTTTGTTGTGTCCTTTTCATAACCCTTTCGTCTTTCCAGTAAGATGTGACCTAATTTTCTTCAGAGCCTGTTTATTCAGTAAAATCTTTCATGAACTAGGAGGTTTGGTTCCATTTCCGGCAAAGGCAAGAAATTCTTTTCTTCCTCCCAACTATCCATACGGGCTGTGAGTCCCACCCAGCTTCCTATAGAGTGGGCACCAGCGGGTATAAATCGGCCGTAGAATAAACCTGCACTTCATTCCGGCGGTGGTATTAAGAATGAGTAGAATTACGCATCCACTTCTCCACATGTCTTCATGTCGTGCACTGGGGAATGTTTACTCTCAAATTTCTTTCTTCATTTTAATTACACCAAAGAGTTCGCGGAAACATTGGCTCATGCTGTTTGTTTAAAATTGGTGAAAGGGAAACTGTAATGTCTCAATGACGGGCTCAGTTTGACCGTCCTCAGAATTGAAATAACCTGCGGACAGATAAACTTGCCACCCGAAGCACAAAGGTTACTGTAGTCTATTAATGTTTGGACGGGTCTTGCAAGGACAGTTGATGTAGCCTTGTTTGTCCAGATGCATTACTATCATTGTGTTGTAACCCCCCCCCCCCCAAAGCCCGCTGATGGCATGAGAGGGGGGCGGATGTTTTGCATACGGCAAATCGATAGGTGTCTCTTACGTTGTGTGACTTGGAGAAGTGAAATTAATGTGCGTAATTTTACACCCCCTCCCCCATTGTCACTGAGCTTCCACGACTCTCAGTCGCCCTTTCCACAAAATAAATAGTGTACCACTATCTGGACCTGTTTGCGGCCTGGTCTGTATTCTCGCTGAAATACAGCGAGTGAGAAGCACGTCAGACACACAAAGCTTAACAATTTTGTGGTTGTTTAGAGAAGTGTTTCCTCCCTCTCCCCCCCCCTCCCAACTTATACGACAGAAATTAAACGTAGCTGCTCCGTAGTTAACGTTTGAAGGAGTAATGTGTTTTTTAGTATTCGCTGTGTTGTAATTCGTTATTGCCTGTATTCGGACGGGGGATAATATATAGATCAGCTCATCCTATCAGAGGGTCAGACTAGCCATAAGGTTCATACAATAGAAACGGGTGTGTGAAATTTTATCATTGAAAGTTAACGTGGATTTTATTCATACTAAAAAAAAAGATAAATATTTTTTACTCTGTTGCCAAATAAAGAGCACATTTATGTATCAGTGCTCTTTGTGTGTGGTTGTCTCCCGGTCAGTTTTTCAGGTATAAAATTCACACACAAGCGAATATGAGCACTAGACATAGTGCTGCATTCTGTTTTGTAGTTTACCTTTCCTGTTAGGGGACGGGATGGCGCAGTCGGTGTTGTGACTAGGCTACGGTCGGTTGAAGCACGGAAACTGTTTCGACTGTCAGGAGGGTCAAGTGGTTCTTCTCCTGTCCAGATCGTTCAGACCGACACTGGGAACGGCAAGGCTCCTGCATATTTGGTAAAGTGAGCAGGGTCCTCGCAGGCAAAGCTGTTTTCTGCAGATATAAATGCGTGTGAATATTATTTGTGGGTGCACTGATAGATGCTATTGTGTAAAATCTTCATATTCCTTGCAACAGGTGGGAGATAATATTAGAAGTAAATTACAAATATTTCAAGATGAGCTTCATCATGTGTGGAGAGACATCTTCGAGAGTCTTTTACGAAACAATTTAAGCCTACCTGCGGATGGAAATCAGGCTCTAGATTACCAGGGTATGCAGACGGCCGTTGTCATAAAGTTTCCGGTGAAAGTTACGTTGCTAAGGGGCGCGATTTGTGGTAGGCCTACACTCTGTTCTGACAAATTTTAGAGGCTCCAAATTCAACGCCACCAATGTACTTCACATATCTTGGAAAACAAATACTGAATTTTTAGATCTGATTTTTATAAGTCAGGAGTACATTTACCGTTAGTAACCATCTGCGATTGCGGCGAAGGACGACGAGATAGTCTGAATTTTGTGACTGGTTGAACTGCATGCCTGCCGACAAGAATAATAATTAACGTACGATTTGTCAAATGATGCGTTTTCCTTTACGAACCGTAATGTGTCAGTTAGTCATACTGTATACAGTCTGTTATTTCCACTCTACGAGAGGTCGTCTCTGCAGTAATTCAGACTTAAGCGCTAATACGGTCGACACGAAAACTATGCGACCACATCCCAACACTTGGAGAGCGTTCACGACGTTGTGGGTGTTCTTAATTTCTGTCACAGCTGTCCTCAGTTGAAACGAAGATTGACAGATTTTGTAAGAGACTCGTTGTATGTACAGAGAATATACTTGTGGTGTATTAGCCAACTTAATTTCTGTGGTTTGTAATTCTGAAGGAGGGGTTGTAGGGGAAGATTCCTGTAAGTTTGGATGTGACAGCCAGTGTAGATAGTGATTAAACTTTTAAAGACGAAATTTGTCTGTTGTATATAAGGACTCAGTGAGTACCGCACAATAAACACTCTCCACTTCAGTTTTACGAGACCAGTCTGTTAATGTTTTGCAAAGTAAAAGTCCATACAGAACACTTAAATGCTGTGTGAGTACCATGTAGAATTTTTGAATGTTAATACTGGTGGTACGGTAAATAACCGTTAGGCTTTAAAAGGTCAAGGGCTGGTTGAGAGGAACTGTGTTCCAGGAAAGGTCTGGAATTGTTGCTTTCGCTGCCATATCGGGACTGCATCTGGATCCCAACTAATCTCTTATTCAATTGACTCTGGGAGCTCTTCTCCTGGTGGCAAAAGGGCTGGGGTGTGATGCCGCCCGCTTACATCCAGCTAGTGGCAGGTTACGTTTCCTCCGACCCAACATCTCCTCCTCCAATCGTCTTTACGACATTACGCATAATTAAAGATAGTCTACACCGTCTTCGTTCCGTCAGCTACACCAGTGTGTCTTGGTTTATTGAAATACGCTGACTTACAGTTGTATCTATAAATGGACTTCTTAGGATGATAATAAGCGATGCTCGAAATACATATGGGAATGAATTACGTACTTTGGTGATTTTCATTTTGGAGCTTGCAAGTAACTCATCGTCTCGCCACTGGAAATACGAAAGAAAGCACGATGAAAGTAGCTGTTCCTCATTTTATTAGAACCTAGTATCCATCAGATGTGGATGTAATGTCGCTTATAACAACTCGCTTTAATTTTTAGTATGTTCCGACGGTACATGAATGTAGCCCATAATGTCGTATAAAAATAGAACAAACGAAATAAGAGGGAAGGATAGAATTTGGCAAAATAAGAAGGGAAGGGCTGAAGTTTCAGCAATTAGGAGAAAACTAAGAGAATACGAGAAACAACGGGGAAGGAAACAGGCGGTATCGGAAGCTTGAGGAGGAAGAGGAAGAGAGGTAGATAAGAAGGGGACGAAAAGTAGTTTGTTTTATTCTTGTTTCCATTACGTTGTTATAAAGCGTCACAACGTCGTTGTAGGAATTGTGTAGCTCATGAATTAGGAAGTGGCCGTGGCATATTTTGAGATCCAGCTTTATAAAGGAGAAGGAAAATTAAGGAGGACAGAAATAAATATGTGTATTTCTAAGCTGTGTGCTTAAACATCTACTGGAAAGTGTATAGTACAAGATTATGATGTTTGCATTTGAATACAAGTTAGTTCTGTTTAAAAAGGACATCATAAAACAAATATGTTACAAAGGGTGAATGAAACAAACAATGAAGAAACTAATGAAAATCAAAGAAAAAAGAAAAATAAGAAGGCTGACAGAAACAAATAATGGGAGAAAAGAAGAATGAACAAGCCAGGGTAGGAGGTAGAGGGAACAGAAGAACACATGAATATAAACAAGAGAGAGCTGTCATGCTTGCTGTTTATGCGGCCTGAGATGAGGGACAAATGCTTTGTGAGAAAGAGGCCACCACGCCTCTTCCAGAGGAAGTGAATGAAGTTACTGGGAGCCTAAGACATTTGTTTCCGATTGTGAATTTAATTGTAAATTTATTACGTGATTTTGAGATTATGGGTGCACCAAATGTCTCTTATTAAAAGTCACATGTTTTTGCACACACACACGTGTGTGTGTGTGTGTGTGATTCTGCAGTGTGAACGTTAGGTGTGTTCATGCTTATGTGTGGACGCCTAAGCACTCTATTCTTCGATGAATGTTTAATTATCACATTCGGCACAGCAATGTTTGTGAATTAAAATATGTATTGTTTAGCTACAGTTTTGGTTTTAATGAGACATCTTCCTTCTAATATGAATGTATTTAAGAGAAGTATGGAATGGTGTTTCAGTTGTCAGTGTATTTTAATACATTAAAAAGTTGCATGTAAGAGCCAAAATATTTTAATTAAATTATTAATATTTTAACAAATTGCAATGCAATTGTAACGCTTAAGCATTTATTTACTGAGTTCTAGCACTGCACAATGGAATTACCAATTAAAGAGAGAATATTGTAACGTGTGTAATTCAAAAATATTCCAACTGCTCATTTTTCAGCAGATAAGTGACGTGTTGTAAGAAAGAGTTATGTAAACAGCAGTTTGTCTAATTGTGGTCATTCGTAAGGAAGCGAAGATTAAAGAGCGGGGCTTGGAATACACGTATGGTGGACCGGAGAGGTGCATGCAGGGTCTTGGGGTGGGGACCTGAAAGAAGGAGACCACGTTAGAGACCTAGGTGTAGATGGGAGAATAATGTAAAATGGGTGTTCAAAAAGTGGGATGGGAAGGCCTGGACTCGATTAAGCTGGCTAAGGACAGGGAGAGTTTGCGGGCGCTTGTGAATGGGGTGATGAACTTTCGGCTTGCTTAAAATCCGAGGAATTTCTTGACTGACTGTGGACCTGTTAGCTTCTGTGGTGGGATTATGCAGGATTATACGGACACTGAAATCTGTGTCCGGGATTCTATGTCATTGTTACGAGGCTACGTATTTATTTATGCCGGTGTTGTAAACAGTGGTTTTTGTGTACAAGTTAAATATAAACCGGATTCTAATGTGGCTGCGGTAATGTTTACGTCACGGCTCCGTCCCGACGACCTACTCCCTGCTGAGAAAAGCTCCTTGTTCCGTCACCACACCACCCCGACTGACCGGCGTGGTAAGCTTCTTCGTATCTGTGTAGAAGAAAATATATACATGCGCAGGGTCAGAAAAAGACAACATAAACATGTGTGTGCGCGCGCTTTAGTGTGTGTCTGACAGAGAGAGAAAGAGAGAGAGAGAGAGAGAGAGAGAGAGGCAGACTCTCTGCGGGCTGGGTGACAGTGGTTCGATTTCCGGAAATAAAACTGTTCATTCCATGCCTATGTATGCCATCGCCCCCCCCCCCCCACCGACAGGTGAACCCAAAAGTAAGAATATTCGTCTGGTGCCTTCCAAAGTCGTGACCCAGTGTGCAACATTCCTTTTTATTTCGAGATCCATGACTTATAATTGTATCGCGATACTCTATATTCTGAAGAAGTTTCGTCGTTTCCTTCAGTCATTTCAGGTTAACACCAAGATATTTAATAGGTAGAGTCACCTTCACGCGATGTATTTGTAAGTGCTTTCGTGTATCGGTGGTCGGCGTCGAAAAATAAATGTGCCTGACAATGTGCTAGTGAAGGCCGTAATACTTTGTATTACATAAATAAACATGAAGGCTGTGCCGTAACATACCGAGCAGTACAGGGGGTAAGTAGAGTTTTAGCCCTGCCCTTACACGATATTGGCACTAGAAGCGGGTGCCATGGCCGCTGTACCCCCGGAAAAGAGACCGGGTGCCGATTGTATAGAAGGATTGGTGGGCCTCGAGGCCGGTCTGTTTGGGTCCGGAAATTCTCGCCGGCACCAGAGTTCGATCTGCGGATTACAGTCCGTGACGAGTTACCTACTATGTTACATAAATACATATACACGTACGTACATACATACACACACATCTTACATATGTGCATACATACGTCCGTACATACATAAGACATACATACATACACACATACATACATAATACATACATACATATATACATACATACATAAGTACACACACACACACATCATGCATACGTACGTACGTACATACACACACTCATTTTACATATGTGCATACATACGTACGTACACCCGTACACCCGTACATACATAATACATACTCGTACATACATACATACATACATACATACATACACACACGTACATACATACGTACGTACATACATACATACACATACATATACCATTCAATTACGACTGATTTTACTTGCTTAGGGGAGGAGAATACGAAGGTTTAAGAGGGGAGTTCTCATTTCACGCAATTTTTTGCGCACTTGCGCACCGGACAGCCACGTACAGTGTGACGATACCAGATGCTGTATAATACAATTTGACTTTCTAATGATGAGTACAACAGTGCTCGAAACATGTAGAGGAATATATAAACTTATCATAAAACAAGATTTGTTTATTAAGTTGATCAATTGCTAAGATTAACACAGTAATAATTTATGATATTTTAATATTATGCGCTGATTGGTTATAGTGTTAGTAACTGACAAGTACTACCAAAACCTCGTTCATACAGCTTCCTTCTTCTCGCTCTTGTATTGTTCCGTCAAGAAGTTAAGTTGAGCGAAGGTCTTGCATCACTGGCGATATTCTACAGCGTTAGTGTTCCTATTGTCAAAGTCCTTGACACTGAAGTCATGTGTATAAGCGCCTCAGAAGCTGATAAATAGTATACCCAAGTATAATGTTTATCGGTAATATTTTATTAGCAAACTAAGGGGAAATTTAAATGTTCGGAAGAAAGCTGACAGGTCTAAAAACATGTAACTCTTTCTGAGGGAAAGACTGCACACTAAATTGACTGCCGTTCTTAGACGTTTAGAAATGTGATGAACATAGCTTATGTACGTCATTAACTTCGTTAAGAGATGAGGCGAGAAGCGCCCTCATTACAAACACTCGTATGAAGCTAGAAGAATCAGAAATAATGTTGGTTTTTGATAATTTTTGGATGAGTAAGCCTGACTGCGAAGGTAACCATGTCAACATTTCGGTGCATTTCACCAGCAGCATAAAAGCTTCATGGAGATTTGTTGGTTCTATGTGTAGTTTATCATCATAGGTAATTTCACTTATCGACTGTGGCCTTTTATGTTTATTTCGCACAATGGCCAGGTATGTTATCTTCGGTTTCCGCCTCAAATGGCCGTAACATGATTTCATTGATATTAGAGTGAATTGTTACAAACACTTGAGCTTCTGCGTATCTTCACCCTTGCCACGTAACTTGATGTGTTGGACTGTTATTTGTCTCATCTATAAAACATCATTTAACACATTTTATAATTTGTGATTTCTCACACCGGGGTCAAATCTGCTATTCATGACAACGTTGAAACAAGCAACATCAGAAACGTGTGTGTCCAAAAGGTTTCAAGTAACAGGGAAGGACAGACATAAACCTAAGAAAATATGTCGTCCAACACAACATTTTAATATGTCACACTGTGCTACATGTTTCGTTTCGCGTGAACCATCGTCGGGACAGACAGTGGTAGTGCTACGCGCTGTGACAGTTCGAGTTTCTGAGATCGGGAGCGCCTACTGAGATAGAATCATCCCTCCTCCCATGCACACGCAAGCACACACACATTCTCGGCATGCTGATTCTGGGAGCTGGGTAGTGAACAGTCAAAGATTGTTCCGATCTGCATTTAATGCACCAGCTGTGCTGGATTCCAAAATCTGCCTTCATTTCTGTCACTTTCTGTCCTCCCTCCATTTCGGGGAACATTCTCTCCCCCTTTCGCAAAACCGTCCTTCTCCTCCCACTCACACACTCACTGCACTTCGCTTTTACTCTCATATTATAGGATTTTTTAGATAAAAATGGAAATTATATTTCATCAAAATATGTGCCTCGTGTTTGAAAGCACGCCTCTTCCTCTCTCTTCCGATGCGTGGAGTGAGAAGCAAGTTCTTTTCGAGGCAGTAAGTTAGTTTCATTTTTATATCGCAACATTTGTGTAATTCTTGCTGTCGGTTTGTTCCTCTGCATTCACTGATAATACTTCGACTGTAGGTCGTTCAGTTTGACTGGTATAAATAATTTTCCGCTTAAAATCCACACTCACTTTATTTAAGCGTACTCGACAGTTGTACAGATGTTTATGGTCCTCCTTCTATTTGATGGTTCAACAAGGTACTCAGCTGTAACTCGTAAATAACAATAAACTACCTTTCGATATGCTGTCCCTCCTTCTTCCGACGAACGGCTCCCATCTTATAATTTTTATTAAACTCAGTATTTCCGGAAGAATATCCTTCGGCTCCTTCTTCAGAACTGTGTTAGGGACCTAATTGTGTCTTATGGCCGTCAGCCTATACACTTATAAAGCCTAAGTCCAAGGTACAGCGCTTTCGGAATGGTAATAGGCGCAGATGTAGTCCAGAAATTCCCAGTCCCAGTGCGTAAGGCTTACAACCTACAACCATCCTGTGCCGTTGTCACGAACTCTGAAAACCTTAACTTCTTGAAACCCTCTGGGCTCCTCCGGGCCTGTAAAGGTACTGCTTTACTATATGAATTCTGATTCTGATTGCTAATTCAGTTCTTATGTCCAAGGATTAAAGTCCTTCTTAAGAACGTAATAGTCACTCAGTGGTTCATAAATTGCTTATCTTTTATAGAGCCCAAAGATTCTGTTCTGAACCATATGAAGCAAAGTGCACAACCTTGAGATCTACTTCCTCAGTATCACACTTACAGGTATTATTACCCTGATTTCTATGTCTGTAGTGCCCAGAAATTACCTTTCTTCAGACTCTGTGACTGATATTATGTACGCAATTGTCATTTCACACATTCCTGAGACTTTTTCCTCTATCGTGTAAGAGCATTTAGTGAAGAACAGAATTACAGCTCCTTGTTACGCAATTCTCTTGAGCCTTCTGTTACTAGCACTCTTTTTTGAAACACCAAAATGTGTGTTCTCTTGCGGTCAGAAGACAGGTCCACATCTGTTAAAAAATCATTATTGTAATATATTTCAGTATTTTTTAATTTTGTGTGGACAGAGAGAGAGAGAGGAAACCTGAACGGAATGTTAATTAGCAAGGATTTCTAGTAAGAAATCCTTGTTTCGAAATTTAATTGCTATTTTTATAACAGTGAGAGTGTTGAGCATTTTTATGCAGTAGAGTGACAATGCTGGGCACCCTTAACACCTCTAGTGACAATGTTGAAAGTACGTGTCTTTAACGCGTAGATTGTCAATATTGAGCATATTTAGCATGTAGAGTGACAGTGTTAAGCGTATTTAGCGCGTAGAGTGACAGCATTGAGCGTATTTAGCGCTTAGAGTGACAGCGTTGAGCGTATTTAGCACGTGGAGTGACAGCGTTGAGCGTATTTAGCACGTAGACTGACAGCGTTGAGCGTATTTAGCACGTAGAGTGACAGCGTTGAGCGTATTTAGCGCGTAGAGTGACAGCGTTGAGCGTATTTAGCACGTAGAGTGACGGCGTTGAGCGTATTTAGCACGTCGAGTGACAGCGTTGAGCGTATTTAGCACGTAGAGTGACAGTTGACCGTACTTACCTCGTAGAGTGACAGTGTTGAGCATACTTAACACATGCGGTGACAATGTTGGGCGAATGTAACACATAGACGTGTTCCTGCTTCACCAGCTTTCAGGTCCATTGTCGTAATCTGAGCCGAGTATTGCCTCTCTCGGAGTGGAAGTCTACTCTGTAAGCCAGGGGTAATTATGGTGCTCGTTCTTAAGTCCCAGCTATCGGAATGTGTAAAGGTAAAGTAAAATTTTCACTGTCCACGGCTTTAAGGCGTATAGGGGGAGTACAAGTATAGCTCCGCTCATTCTTAACCTCGGCATTGTATGGAGATGGGTGGTCAACATCACGCCCCGGCCGCTTTACCCTCGCATGCTTAGAGAAAAGAGATTAATTTGCACTTATTAATTCTTTTAATTTTTAATCTTCGTTTCAATTTTCTGGGCAGTTAAAGTGCTGCAGAATATCACTAAAAACTGGCCTATTCAGAAGCACACATGTTTGGGCAAGACGGGGCTCAGGGACAGGATATCATGATGCACTGACAAACCAAAATGTCCCTCAGCGCCACAATCTTCCATTTATAGTCCGGAAGAGGCAAGAAAAAAGCCCATCCAGTTTGTACACATTTATTTTTGTTTGTTTGTTTGTTTGTTGCACTCAGACACATTTAGGATGCCTAAATTATATACTGTATTAATATTGTAAGTTATATTTAACTGCCCACCAAATCGAGGAGGAGGAACTAAGCCATAAATGTTATACGAATCACAGACATGGAAGAAATTCACACAGAATTTGAGATGGACAACCTGAAGTAGGAGACCACTTGGGATACCTGAGAGCAGACAAGAGGGTGATACTGAAATGGATTTCAGATAAGTTGTGACATTGTGGAGGGGATTCATCTGGCTTCGTACAGGGTCTAGCCGAGTGTTCTTGTGAACATGCACATAAATCTCAGGATTACGTAAAAGGCGATTAATGTATTGAGTAACTGAACGACTAATGTCTTGTCACGTGGAACGGTTAGAAAAAATAATTCAGTCCTGTGTCCTCCTACGTATTAGTTGCCGGGCTGTTGGCTGCAGCAGGATAGGCACGTTGCAGTGGATCTAGTCTAAATATTTCTGAATAAGTGAACTGAAATAATTAGCTGAGGGTACACTCCGTGACTTGGCGCTGTCGAATTACCGAGTCCTGCTGCCAGAAATTTACGTAGTCGTTGAAAGATTCAGTTCATTATTTTCTTGTTTGGTTAGTAAGCTAAATGTTAAATGTATTCTATATCGCAGTCAGAAGAATGAATGCTGAAAGTGAAGTGTATTCACCCCTTGGGCAGCGTGATGCCACGGTTGTATTTGTCGCGCTTGTGTTTAAGCCGTAGGAAGTCTGCTAAGAAAATTGGGCTTGCGGGCCTTGTAAATTGTGGCAAGGGTAAGTACGATGTTGGTCCTTGTTCTGTGTACTGGGGAGAGGAAGGGGAATAACATCTACCGTGGTATCTGTGAAATTTCCGGAGGGGGGTAACCAAAGTTATGGAAGATTAGGAGAAGTAGATGGGATGGGGATGAGGATGGGGATGGGGTAGGGAAGAAACAAGGGTTATAAAATTACTTCCACAAATAGAACCGAGATCTTAAGGACAATTTCTGAGGTCAGGTGGACAGTTCATGGCTGTGCAATACATTCTACGTGTATCGTGGATTGTTTACACAGAGAATCAATCCTTCCTTATGTACAGTGTAGTCACTAAGTTATTTGTGCTCCTGATTTGGAGAGTTATGTCCGAATTTGTTTAATACCTGATGGTTTATGCTATTTGAAATTCTTATGGCAAACTCCACTGTTTGCATACCGTTGTGTTATTTAATGAAACTCCATTTGAGAAGTAATAGGGTTTTAAGCGCAGTTGCTTACTGGCCTAAAGCTCCTATTAACTTCGCCACGTCCATCAGTCCGTCTGTACGCATATATCAGCGTGACTACCATCGGACGGGTTTTCGTGAAATTTGATATTGGGATGTTCTACGACAATCTGTCGGAAACCCTATAAATTTAGATAAAATCGGATGGAAATATCGGACAGTTTACATGAAGGCCTTAGAACTCGTATTTTGTTTTCTGTAGAATTGTGTAATATGTAAACAATTAGGGTCAGGAAATTTTAGGCGCGTTTTGTGCCTATTAGCTTACAAATGTCTTTTTCAGTGCATCTGTCTGCTTATCTGCCCGCCTGTACCAACACGGCTGCCACTGGACGGAATTTCCGTGAAATTTGATATTGTTGACTTTCACAAAAATCTGTCGAGGATCTTCCAATGCTGTTCAAGTCGGACAAAACTCTCGGGCGATTCACATGAAAACCTAAATGTGTGTATCATTGTTAGTGGCACTTGTAGCGCATCAGTGTATAAAACGCATTGCTTTTCTTGCATGGCAACGCGCTACATGCTTATTGCATTGTTGACAACGACGTACATACGTGAAAAAATACAAAGAGAAAGTCTTTTGCGTTTCCGTGGCAACAGTGGTTACGCGAACGCGCCACAATGTCGCTATACGCATTTTGCCTACCTTGCTTATCTTGTCAGCACAACAGAGTTCATTTTGTCAGAGGTAGCTACATAAAAATTCTTAAGTTAGCTATGGAAAACAAATCAACTGACATTATTTTCAGAATATTCTAGAAACAAACCAAACAATTGGACCCATCGAAAACACAATGAACTTTGCACTCACCACAGAAAATGGGAAACACACGGACACCATAAAAAAATTTCCCATCAATAACCTCAGCAAACAAAACCAACAACTAAATGAAAGCCACGCAGTAATAAAAAAATTCAGTTTTTGACACTCATCCTTAACACAAAAGCAGTAGAACACAGAGTGACCAGCACTCACTGAACACACAACTTGATCAAAGTACCAAACCACAACGCCAAACAAGAAGACGAAAATTTCAGTGGCAAGTTACAGAATACTCAGCATCACATCAGCTTACGTCCCACGTTTTTAAATAGAAACTGAAGGTGACCTACAAAGGTCGAAACGTGTTGTTATTCTTTACATAGCTGTGTAAGATAAGAACTTTAAATGTAGGTATCTGTGACACTGTAGAGATTTTTTGACATTTTGTTGACCGTGCATCTCAGTATATTTATCTCAGTATTTAACCAACTTGGTGCACAAAATTTGTTTCACGATAAGTTTTATTTCATGCCTCTACATGTTTCGAGCACATGTGCTCATCATCAGGAGGTCAAAATTGCATTACACAGCCTCTGTTATCATCACACCTATGGGTGTGATGATAACAGATATTGTGAAAAAATGTTGTGCATCAAGTTGGTTAAATACTTTGATAATTAAACTGTAGAGATTGTTGTACAGACAGGATAAAAAACATTGTTTTTAAATTTAAATGTTTATAGTAAAGTTTGAGAAGAGTGAATAAAGTCAGCACCTTCAAGCTAGCTATGAGAAGTTTGTGTTTACAGAACTGATGGTACCACGACTTGGTAACTGTAGTAGGAATGATCCTGATCACCGACGCAAGTGCTTTTGAAGTTACTGTAACATATCTCACAGTACGTAAATCTGTTCCTGCTTCGACTGTCCTGGCGCAACTTGTGCTTTATTTCTGTGTGTTTCATGCACCGTACCCTGGTGACCTTCCTTGAATTTCAACACGGTTTTCTAAATGACAAAGAGCAGAATTCGTCATCAGAAGATCATCTTTCAGCCAGTAACGTCTCTCTGCCTGTATTAATTTACTTAATATTCCTATTGAAGGTACTGCGAAGTTTGGAATGCTCGTGTAGCTATTTTCACACAATGCAAGCAGGCTGGGGATCCAGGATATCGTAGTCGTTATAGCGACCCGGTAAAGACTGAACGGTTCGGGGTTCGAACCCCGGTGGATGTGATATATTTTCTTCTCTTCACGCCCGTCCTGACAGTCCCTGGGGCCCACCCAGCCTTATATATATATTGGGTACCGAAGCATCTCCTCGGAGATAAACCGGCCGAGGCGTGCCGTTGACCACCCATCCCTACCTAGCATCGAGGTTGAAAAAGGTAGATCTTTACCTTTATAGACGTTTACCTTTACTCACCCTCTGTGCCTAAAATCGCATGCTATGAGGCGACTGTTACTTTTATTAAGAAAGGTGGGCTATTGTCTCAGCGTTCACCGAATGGACCTGGGAGATGACGATGGATTAAATAAAGTTGACCGCTCAAGCGACAGTAGAAAAATGAATAGATTTTAGCTTAATGGGACGAGAGTGCCTGTAGGCCATGTTCCTTTGTTGGAGATTAATTTTCTTATAGGCTACTTTAATGTATCGATACTTATTCGCAATTTCTTGAATCCCTTCCCCAGAACTGCCGACTGTCCTGTCAAGCAGCGTGCGCTGTAAAGCTTTTTCATCCATTAAGATATGCGAGATTTGTTTCGATTACAGAGCCGATGGAGGAACATAAAGATAGAAAAGGAAGAAGGCTTTGTTGGATAAAATTGCTTTGAGTAAATAACATGTTTACTTCTGTTGAGATGCGATGCGAAGCCCAAGATTTACTTGTTCAAAGGATCTTACTTCTTTAAGTTTAGTTTGAATCGAATAGCAAATTGGAGGTTCCATTCAGCCAGCATGCTACCCGTATCCCTTGTTTGTCCTGTTAGATTATGCGTAAGACACAGAAAATCTCTAGCGCTGCTCACAACTACACGAACAATAAGGTATCGAGATGTGCTCCGTAGTTTAGGAAAGGGAAGTAAATGGGTATTTATATAACAAACTTGAAAGCAGGAGGAAGGAATCGTCTACAGTAAAACATGTTACATAGAATTGTATCGGCTCTCCATGGGGCGCGAAGAACGCTTTTTAAAGTTTCAAGAATTTTGATTCCTTTCATGTAGTGTAAAATGTGTGGCCACTATTTCCTTAATGGACCCGGGTTAGAACAGTCAGTATGTGACCGACTACGGGCTTGCAGTACTGGCAGAGGGACAGGTCGTTGTTCTCAGTATTAATTGCATCGTGACCCTGGCGGAGTGTGAGCAGCCGATTTAGAAACCGTGTCATTAAGACTATAACCCTGCGCGGATGATCGAAGTATAATCTGCGTCCGCTAGGTCTTATCCGCATACACGGAGAGAATTATCATATATGATAAGAATGCAATGACAGAGTCAGTTATTTTAAAATGGAATAATATAATTTTACGGTTATGCCACAGAAGTCATTATTGTTTAAATTTCTGCGTTTTACAAGACAGGAAGGACACATTAGAAATAATAAGTTAGCAGAAGCGTGTAAAGGGTGCTTTGTTTTGCACCCCATTCGGAGTTGTCAAAATAATATTGTTTGTTTTATAATTAAATACTGGCTAAATGTTTCAATTAAAGTTGCAGATTAGGTAGTTATCAGTTGCCATTCATCATTGATTGCAATGCACAAAGCCCCGTCAAAGATAAATGAACCTAGTTACAATTTGTCACTCTACATTTAATCTGCAAATTTCTTGTGTATTTCTAGACATTGCTGTTCAGATATATGTTGTCGTCATTTATGCTGCTTTGTCCAGTTGCGTCTGTACCGAATCACGAGCCCTGCACTGCAGCAGCTACTCGCACGGCAGCACTCGATGCCGGGATGGCGTAAATGAAACAGGCTGAGGTGGCAATAATGTGGGAACCTGATCTGTGGTTGGAACTTCAAAGCAATATCACGTATTTCGGTGGAACGAATGGCCTTATTCCCATACTTAGACACTTCGTCCGTTGCTATTATCGACATCGTAGATTTTTCAGCTCAAGAAGCTTCGATGAATCCTCGAAATCGCCGGTTTTCCCATATCTGCATACTTATCCGCAATCGGTAATTATGTGCAATTGCTTCGTCTATTGTTCTTGTTCATATCCACTATTTTATCCAGGATATTTGCATCCGCGCTATGAAGGGAGACAGTGCTCAGACAACAATAACACGGGGCTAAGTTTCGTGAAAAGTAACAGGAAGCTTTCTGGTGAAGTTTGGTTGGATCGTCTGTACCGCGGTTACTCAGCGCCATTGTATTGGACTCCTTTGTTTCAGCCAGGCCCTTGGTCTTAATTTCAAGAATGAGGCAGGTTATTTTAAGTACAGTTCTTCAGTCTTTTCCACATTTTTCTTGGAACACTCTTCCACATTCATTTCACTTCATCATTCACCCTGCCGTTTCCCATTCGATGTTACGTAACATGAGCAGTTGTCAGGACATCGTTAAGTAAACAAATAAAAAACAGTAAACTCGCGATCTGGAAGCAAGACACCGCGCGCCCTTCAGAAGGTAGCTGATTGCATGTTTGTGCTCATTCCGTACGATTTCGGACGACAGTTATCATTCGTCCGCCCCCCACCCCCCACCCCCTCGACCCAACAGTCGAGACATCGTTTTCTACAATATTTGCTATTTTCCGCCAGGCCGGCATTCTTTTTTGTTCCCCACCTCCTGAACCCTTTCGCTCTGTCTTTCTGTCTCTTTCTGTCTGAGTAAAAGCTTCAGTATTTGCGAACGTCAGCTTCCTGGCATAGAGTTTTTCCCTCTCGCTTTTCATACCTCCCCCGCCCCTTATTGACCGGCAGCAGAGTCCAAGCAGTAAACAAGACTCGGATGCTGCTGAGGCTTGCTTAGCTCCGAATGGCAGCACACACACACACACACACACACACGGAGGGGATGGGACTTTGGCAGAGGTTGGGTCATCAGTCGGGTCATTGCTTTAACGACCACCGCTTGTTTTCCTCCCTCGCTCCCCAACCACCTCCATCTCTTCACTCACTCTCAGCCCTCATGATACCAGAGCACTACATTCTCTTCCTATTGTGGATGGACGCTCATTTATTGGGCCTTCGGAATTTCAGAAACCCAATTACCGAAAACTTCATGTCCAAGGAATGGCAATGGCTGTCATTTATTTTATTCGAAATCATTCTTGGTTTGGAGTTTTGATGCCTCTACTGGGAATCTCATCGTCTTTCTTGCTTCCGGGCACGAGACACTCAATGACTGCTGTTCAGGGCAGACAGTAGACAGAAGAGGGGGTTACGCGCTGCCTGATTAGCAACAAAGGGATTTGGTGGTAGAAACGAGGCTGACAGCCGCACTGATTAGCACGTCTAAGGAATGGGAGGGTGGCGTGCATTGCCTTGACATATGGAAATGGACACGATGACCAGTAATGACAGAATAATATTGATAATTTTATTGGTAGCTGGTCACAGACAGCGATTAACCATATTGCTGACGAGCCTTGAAGAAGTTCATTCTGAGAAGCTGATGCCCCTTGCGTTTATTTGACGCTAAGTTCCTTGAAATTCTGTTGCAAAGTGACGAGATTAATTTATTCAGCTCTGTAATGTCACACGTAAGAACATTAGTATGACAGAACATTCACAATACCCATTCGGAACGTCAGCTGACAGTAAATGATTTGGATTATTATAATAGGTATTTCTGCTGTGGGTTTGTTCTACCTACATGAGAAAATATTTTACACTACCATAAATTGGCGGGAGGTTTGGCAAAGGTGACGACTTTACAAAGCCATTGCGTACGTCCACGATATGAATAATTGCTCATTAAAGTTGATGGTGGCTAACTGCCAATGTTTAAAGGTTTTCCACGTCATTTATTTTCAGCGGTGGTGCTCGCTTTCTCCAGATCTGTACTAGTCGTAAGTCGAAACTAAGGGAAGACTACTTCATTTCACAACTTTGTTCGGAGGATCCAAAAGCCATAAGACTAGCAAACAATTAGACCACGTCAATGGAAGCTGTTCTCAGGCATAGAAATACTAAGTAGGTCTATTTTGTGCTGTCAAACTTCCAGCGCTGAATCTGACATCCGTGTCGGATATTCTGAGAGACATCGACTGTAGGTAATAAGTGCAAGTCATTAATTTTTTTCAGTATATTTATATCTTTACGTATGGGGAGGGATGAATATTTAAGGCCGATGGAGTCAGCATTTCGTTTTGCAATTTTTAATGCAGTCCATATTGTGTCACAACATTGCAATATTACTAAACATGTTATCTTCGAAAATAACAACTCTCTATTGCATTTATCAATAACACTACATGTTTCGGTTCTCATGGATCATCATCAGGCATTTAAATACATAACTCACACGCACTTATATATGCGTGCTGAATGTTACTAATTTGCGAGCTCACAAATTTTACTACCTTCTTTTCGTATTTGTAGCATCAAGTACCGAATGTTTGTCTTCTTGTATATTTTGTATTTTAACCAAAGGAATGAAGCACGGTTTTAGAAACATAACCAATTTTAGAAAAATATTTTACCTATGAAATATACAAGAAAGCATTTACCACTTAATGGTGACAACATTGAAAATAAGATCATGACGTATGTGAGCTCGCAAATGAATATAATATTCAACTTGCATACATATTTATGTTTTACATATGTATCTACGTTTATGCCCGATGATGGTTCGTGAGAAGGACCGAAACATGTAGCATTATTGATGCAAGCGATACAGCGTAGTTACATTCGACAGCAACACATTCCGTAATGTTCAAACTTTCAGTGTTTCTCACTGCATGCTAAGAGGCTCTAAGACATTGTTTCGAAGATTTTAGAGGCGCAACACAATGGGCTGATGACTCTTCTCGAGACCCGTAATAATGACAAGTGTAAAATAAATATGCATGGATCAGTATAAAGAATTGACATTTTAATTATTTAATTAAATGAAGGTAAAAGTATGCTGTGGGACCGCGGTAGCACAGTGTTTAAGGTACTGCGCTACAAATCGGAAGGTCGCTGGTTCGATTCCAGCTAGTGTCATTGAAAATTTTCATTGACATAATCCTTCCGATCGTACTATGGCCCTGGGGTCGACCCATCCTCTAACAGAAATGAGTGCCAGGAGCATTTCCTGGGTGTAAATGCGGCCGGTGCGTAAGGCTGACAAACTTACCACCATCCTGTACCGTTGTCATAAAATCTGGGAACCTTAACTTCCTGGAACCCTCTGGGCTACTCTCGGCCTGTAACGGGACAGCTTTACCTTTTACAAGTAAGCTGTAAAGCGTCCTGCAAACCGTCTTTCCGTAACCCACTCAGAATAGCTTCGCGACTGAAATTTGCGTCGCAGCTTATGGCAGGGAAATGTTGCTCTAAGGATTCTTAAGCAAAGGGTACGAAAGGCTTTTTCCTCTGTGCAGAAGTGGTCGGAATGTGAAGTTGTCCACTCACTTCCTTGCAATGCCGATAGTAGAAATGAATGGTAATATATCGCTACTCTCTCGTGCGTTTTCTTGTTGGCGTCTCTAATTAATCACACGTACAAAATCATTTTACCTGTGCAGAGAGCTGAACAAACCGACGCAAGTCCACAAATGGAATTTTAAATAAAATAAAGCAGGGTCTTCCAACTTTTTTTTGGTAAAAGGCCACAACCGTTATTGTGGGTTGGTTCGCGGGCCGCACGTGTAAAAAGTCACAATAAGTGTTAACACCTAACCGCTTAAATTACTTTGAAACTTTTAGGCGCGTTCGCAAAACTGCGAAAAGCATCTACTAGCTTTGTTGTGTCTCTCTGTCCAACTCTCCGTCCGTCCGCCCGTCCGTCGATCTGCATGGAGCTACTCGGCTCCCACTTGACGGATTTTTATGAAATTCATATTTCAGTATTTTTCGAAAGTCTGTTGAGAAATTTGAAGTTTCATTAAAATCTGACAAGAATAACGGGTATTTCACATGAAGACCGCTATATATTTTTGGTCATATCTCTCTCATATCTTCGTAGAATAAGAAATGTTTCAGGCAGAGTTTGTTGAGATGAAAACACACATTTTATATTCAATAATTTTTTTCGAAAATTGTGCCGTTTGTGAGATAATGTGGACAAATATTTTGCAGTCGGGTAGGCCACCGATGGCAGGATGGCGCATGCCCATTGCATGCGGGATACACAAGTTTACACATACACACTCAGAATATGTAAACGTTATCGCTTTTCCACCACAACAATGGTTGCACGAGCGCGCCTCAGCTTTATGTTCTGCGTACTTTGCCTGTCTTGTTACAGTATATAATGCACAAATGTAGGGTCGGGGCTTATAAGAGAAGCTGGCGGGCCGCGGTTTGGGTATATCATGTGATAACGTTTACGTGGATGTTTGCTAGAGAAAAAATTTCAATACACACCACGGAAGTACTTGTAATTAAGGTGCGGATAATAAACTTAATAAAGTGGGCAGGGTAGCTCAGTCGGTATAGCGACTGACTACGGGCTGGACGGTTCGGGATCGAATTCCAGTGGGTACGAGATTTTTCGCCCATCCAGACCGGCCCTGGGGCCCACCCAGCCTCCTGTAAAATGGTTACCGAGTCTTTCCCGGGGGTAAAGTGCGGCCGTGGCGTCCTGCTGACCACTCACCCCCTTCTAGTGCCACCGCGGTCATGGAAGAGTAGAGCTATACCTTTACCCACCCTCTGGGCCACACCGGGCCTGTAACTGGATCACTTTACCTTTTTTTTTAATAAACTTAATAAGAATTCTTTCAACCATAGAAACTTCAGTATCCTCTGTATCTACTTATATCCATTTATTCTGCTAACCTCTGTTTATACATCCGCTCTTTTCTGGGTTTATCTAAATACATAAGCATATAACTTACCCGAATACCTGTTCAGATAACCTTTAAATTCATCACCATTAACTTCAAGGCCCACCCCCTTGTCACGAACCCCGCCCATTTCTTCCAAATTTCTCATTACCTCCCGTGTTCAGGAGTAACACTATCAATCAGATTTTTTAAAAATATTTCCAATTTTTTGTTTACCTGTGTTTCAGTATATATTTTGTACATATCGTGTTGCTTTTTTCTATATTTTTCATTATAACACACGTCAAAAAGATTAAACCTTCCAAATCTCCTCTGGTTCTGTTATCGCTTATGCTTCCGGGCCACCTAGCAAATTTCAAGGCAATTTTCCATGTTTCCTATATGATTATCAAATCCGTGAAGTTATCCTGCCATTAGTCTCAGATTCTAAGATTGTACTGAAGAAAATGGCAGCCCCTCCTTAAAAAACACAAATAACACTATTTTACTAAGAACGCTGCGTAACTTCCCAAGCTGATAAACGTGGTTAGATATGGGAATGTAGTTACAAAAGCGGAAATACAAAAGAGTTGTCAAAGAAGCAGTTGTATCCTATTTTGAGGTATCATCAATGAAATTTCATGAAAATCCATTCAATGAGAGCCGAGTGAATCCATGCGGATAGACGGACGGGCGGACAGGAGTGACGAAGGTAACGGTCGCTTTTCGCGTTTTTTTGATCGCGCCTAAGAGCAGCGAAAAATCTTAGGGCAGTGTGGTCACCACGGGACCGAGCTGGACGATTGGAACACTGCACCACGACGGTCGCTTTGTGTCGTGTTACCGTCCTCATGTGTAACTGACCTTCCCATCCACTGATCGATATTACTTCTCCAAACACTCGCCCTCACTGCGCCTCGCTCTTTCTGATCGCGATACCACTCCTCATGGAGTGCTGATTTGTTATGCGTGGACGGTGGTCACTCGGATCCGATCCCGTTTTTCCGTCCGTCCATTTGTCGTCCTGGCTGTCTATCCGCCGCTCCGCTGAGGCAATGCGTCTCGTGTATCTGCTTCCTGTAAGTCTGGTGCTGGTGACCACCGGATGTTGTATGTAGCCATGCAGTCATTCCTATTACTCGCCTGTCCCACTCCTCTCTCTTGCCGTCGCCCCAACCAACTAGCCATCCTACCTCAGGCCATCACTTTTCTATACCCCTTTCATTCCGCAACATTTTACCGACACGTGCACACATACGGTACAGATTTCCATACTTCTGCGAGTTGGATTTTTATTTCTCTATATATGCCAAGTGAAGAAATGTATCCAGTTCTCGAAAAGTTAAGTCAGCATTGGTAGATCCTCTGACCTGATTTGGACCCATGCCAGAACCACACTGCCCCGCGACCCTTCGGTCAGCACAGCACGATGCACTCATTATCCCTTACGTTCCATTTTACCGGACACAAGTTTGAGTAACATATCTTGGGTTGATGATAGTAGTGCCAAATTAGTTTTAGGAGGTGTGCCGGGGTAGCTCAGTCAGTAGTATGATTAACTACAGGGGGAACAGTCCCCGGAAAGGTTGAAATTTTTAGCTGTATTTCTCGGGGCCGTCAGACCTTTTACTTAATTAGTAAAATGGACTGTTCTGCCATGGATGGAGTGGTGTCCGATCTGATTCCATTCTAGTGCCGAAACCTAGCGATTGGGGGTTTGCGTCCACGACCACTGTGTGACTAAGTGGCCTGGCGGTGTCTGCGGTGGTGTTGTAGCATAGGTTCACGGTATGCCTATTTTGTCCCCCTTGCTGCAACATCAATGTCCTGCAGAAAGAAAGTGCAGTCCGTCATTCACAGTTAAATTATATCAGTTTAATATGATCCATATTTGGTCCTGTCAATATTGACAGTACATAGAGAATACGAAACAACGTGGAGTTTGTAAATTATTAGAAGTTGCAGCTATAGTGAGATTCATCAAGGCACAAAGAATCAAATGGCTGGTGCATATTCAAAGAATGGACCAAACAAGACCAACTAGGAAACTACTAGATTGGAAACCTATGGGAATTATACCATTAGGAAGACCAAGACAACGATGGCAAGAGGATGTTATGGAAGATCTAAAACAGCTGTAAGTTAAAAACTGGAAGGAAACAGCTAAGGACAGAATAACTTGGAGAGAATTGGCTGAGAAGGCGAAAAACCACAAAGGGCTGTAGTGCCAAATGATAATGATTTAATATATTCCATGTTCCATGCATTAATTTGATGCATAAAAAATTATTAAAAAGAACAACAAATGCGCTTGCAGTTTGGAATTTAATTTTTTTATTGTGCATAATGACCACTTACATTTAAAATTCCAAGTGAATTCCTTGGAGTTTTAAATGAATTTTATGCGAATTTGTATCAGTTCATTGTTTGCTTGTTCCGGCCTTTGCAAAAAGACATCATCAGACATTTATCTCAGCTATCTAAAAAGAGTACCATTCTTACTGAATGTACTTAAATTATCTTTCTTGGTATATTTTTCATTACCTGATGATGCTTTTCACAAAAGTCGAAACATGTAACAAGCAATAAACTGATATAAAACTTATTGTAACTGAAGGTCTGTATTTCCTTTCTGCTGTCCATTTATCACAACGTTATGTCGTCTACAATGATATTAACTTATTGTCAACAAAACAGACGAATGTTCGTCTGAAAAATAAAGTAAAATTTAACTTCACACAGTAGACCGGGGAGCTACTTCTGCAACATTTTAAGTTTTTAATTGCCGAAATTTATCCTCATTCGATCTTCGAATTGTCTGCATTTCTGTGGTCATGTAGGCATTTAATTATTTTACGACTTTTGTCAAGCCTATAGGTTACAATATAGCGTAGAATGACAGAAGGATAATGAATTTTGATGTCACTCATGGTCCACTTACCACATTTCTGTACTAACATACCCAAAGACACTTAAATGTGGCTGTACAAGGGGTGAAAAAAGTATATAGACTATTCACCGGACAACGGAAGTGGAGTCGATCTACTAAACATAGTCTTTTTTAAAAGAAAATTAGAAGTATAGACAATATCCACTTCTTCTTCTTCTTCTTCTTCTTCTTCTTCTTCTGTGCTACAACTCTGGTAGAGACTTGGCTTTCTCCACAATATCCTTCCATTTAAGGCGATCCTGGGCTTGTTCCGTCCATTTTATAAGTTTCATCTTTCTCAAATAATTCCTGACGTCGTCTTCCCATCGGGACTTGGGTCTTCCCACTGGTCTACGTGTAGATGGTTTCCATTTGTATATTTTCCTTACAATATTAGTTTCAAGCATTCTATTTATGTGTCCAAACAAACCCAATCGTTGGACTTTAACATAAATTATTATGTTCCAGTAATTTATTAACTCATTCAACTCTTTGTTTGTTTTAATTCTCCAAAAACCATTATCCTCTTTAGTTGGCCCAAATATTTTTCTTGGTATTTTCCTCTCATATACTGACAGTCTCTGTATAATACTTTCTTTAACGACCCATGTTTCATCCACTATCTCAGACATTACTTCACATCTTTGTCGGAAAATTTTAGTCCCTGTTAACAGTTGAATGATGTAGGTTACGTTCAACAAGAATGCAACAATAGCCATGGTTGCTGACAGACCGCTACACGCATTAAGAACTGCGAGACTGGATACGAAAGAGAAGAAATCCTTACTATTTATTGGTGAGAAACTGTCTTCGATAGGTGACCGAAAATAAGGGAGGAGATTAAGATTACGGCGGATCGTAGTGAAATGTACTGTGTAGTTATGTGATGGTTAAATTGGACAAGGTACAGTCAAATGGCTGTCGTTAGCATAAGAATTGCTTAAGTTTCGCATTTTGTTGTTAATTGGATTATTTGCCTTGTCATTTGATTACTTAGTTCATTTGACTAACGCGGTTAGTTATTATTGATAAACTTTTCTTGTTTCAGGTAAGTTTCCAACAGCAGGCATTATTTGTAAATGTGTTCATTCAACATCATGCTAACAAAGGAACAGAACGTGCCAAGAATGGACCCAGACCTACACTGAAAACAAAGGTTACAGGTAAAAAGAGGAACATATTTTGGAATGTATAGGCCTACGTATTATTAATAGGACGAACTGTCAAGGAAGTGTTAAGTGGACATGTCTTACTAAAATTGAATATTACGGTATAATATTAAAAGTGATTAACTGATAATTTAAATGTGCTTTCACGTACAGAATTCAGTAGTATGTAAAATTCTGTTTGGTATTACAGGTTGCCTTATCTTTACGCCCTTCTCAGTTTCAAGACGCATATTTACACCCCAAACGTTAGAATTATCCGCTGTTTTTAACGGTCAATATTTACATTTAAATATCATTCGAACAGGGAAAAAATTAACACTTCTGCGTGTGACAGATGCTTTCGTCTGTCCAAATGCAAGGATAGGATCAAAGTATTGAAGCTTTTCTTGAAACTTCTCTTGTATTCATACTATCGTAGATAATAGAAATTTTATCTTTATGTTTCCCATTACTGTCAGTTACGCTGCAATGCGACAGTTGCGGTATGGTGAGGTGTCGCATTACAGAAAAAAACGCACAATAAAAATGTGGTCAAATTTGAACAAATTTTGCCTGCCAACCAGCCTTATATCTTCATATTACTCGCTTAAATCGCCTAATAGCCGACACGCGTATGCGAAACTTCGCGTTGTACAAACTGCGTTCAACTTGTCTACATTCGCATTATAGCCAATACGCGTTAACGAAACACGTAGTAGCAGAACCGGCTGTATTTAAACATGTTGGGATGGGGCTGGTTTTACGTTCAACTGCTTCACCTCAGGATTATCAATAAATTGTTCTCAAAATCACAGCCTGTGGCGAAGTTAAGGTGTGTGTGTGTGTGTGTGTGTGTGTGTGTGTGTGTGTGTGGATATATGAATGTGTTATTACTTCTGCTGACGTCACAGGCGTATTCCCGAAAATTTATGTTAATTAAAATATAGTATATATTAAGGATACATTTTTAATTTGACTATATTCTAACTGCTGAGGTAACACGGTAGAATAGACTGCATAGACTAGGCTACACGCTGGGCCATCCTGGGATCAAATCCCGGCTGGACGAACAGATTTTTCTCTGCTCCAAAACGAACATACCGGCTTTGGGACTCAACGGTCCTCCTATTCAGTGGGTACCGGGTTTCTATCCTGGGTGTAGACCTGCCAGGGCGTGAAATTAACCACTCACCTCCATCTAATACGGAATTTATGAAAGAATGTAGCTGTACATCTGCTCCCTCTATATTCCTTCTTTGCGTAGGCAGGGACAACTTTATTTTAGAATTGCTGGCAAGCTGAAAAATTTGTTCATGAGAGCAGTGGTCCAGAACGTCTCTCCCGTACCCACGGTATGCCAATCCTTATTCCAAACGTCGTGTCTCCTTTCTCTTAGTGACTGGCCGACTTGTCTTTTATGAACAATTCGCCCTTCTTAAGCACTTGCTACTCTGATGACACAAAATGCAGTCAGCAGCTTTTTGAAAACCCGCCTCTTGTCATATCTTCACCTTTCCAGATGAACAGGTTTTACCATTCGTACAAAAACATATCTTTCATACAGAGTCCAGTCATGGAAATTATGATGGGCTGGAAACGTAGCTTGAATAAGGAGACATTATTCTTAGCCACATATCTTGTAAATATTTAAACTGGAAGACTGAGATGGAGGTGGAAATGTGACCTTGTGATATGTCTTGGTTAAGTAGATGTTAAACGTGAGACGTTAATGACGATAGATCATAGCCACGGACCTTGGTGCTATTTGAACTGTACTTGCGGGTTATTCCTTTAAATTCCGTTTTTTTAATGGCACGACATCCCCTAGTGGGCCAGGGCCTCCTCATTATCGAGGCTTCACGATCACACCCAGACACACCACACTCGGTAGGAATTCTCTGGGCGAGCGATCGGCCCGTCGCAAAGACCTGTACCTGACAACACACAACACTCACAAGAGACAGACATCTATGTGTCCGGCGGGATTCGAACACGCAATACCATCAAGCGAGGGGCCGCAGACCAACGTCTTAAACCTTGCGGACACCGGGAACAGCTGTTCAAATACTTAAGTTATTAACTGACCAGTTAATTAAGACTCAGTCTTTCTAAATTAAAATTTTAATAACAAATCCTGTCGCAGTGTTTACTCATATTTTCACAATATAATTGTTCTGGTAAGCAGCTGTTGACATTAGGCGACGTAGCTACTACTAGAAGGGCATAGATTCCTAAGTCAAAGGCCCAACAGCGTCTTTAGGTACGAGTATATAAGCTTGTCTAAAGCCCGCAATATTAAATGCAGAAATTTTTAAGGGCCAATGGAACCATGCACATTAATCAATATCCACCATAAAAGTGGAAGTGTGTGTTACAAAGCGTTCTTTTTAGTGACTGGACGTAAATAATTTGGAAGATACAACAGTTGGCGGTACATGAGACAAGATACTGGAAGAACGTAAATGAAGCATATGCCATTGCATAAAAACCAATAACTATCCATCAAACATAACATATATTTTTTACAGAAAAGCACAGCTACATGTTCTGGCTTTTAACTAAACCATCATCGGTCTGTGTAAGTTTTAGACACGGTATAGTGTACAAAAATGCATCAGGTTGTACAAGATTTCCAAGAAGGTGTAACGTACAACAAGACATTTTTATAGGGTACGCCTTCTTGAAAATCTTGTACAGCTTAATCGTATCTTAGTTAAAAACCGAAACATGTAGCTGTTGGTTTTGTGTACAAAAGATATGTTGTTTGCGACGGATACTGATTGGTTTATTTTGTATGTTTAGCACAACGGGATGTTTCACTTTAAGATGATGTAACATCGAATTAAAACTAGAAAGTATGACAGGGCGATGTATGTATGTATGCATGCATGCATGCATGTATGTATGTGTGTGTGTGTATGTAGGCATGCACGTATATATATATGTGTGTGTGTGTGTGTGTGTGTATGTATGTATGTATGTACGTGCGTACGTATGTACTTGAATGTATGTAGGTATGTATTTTTATGTATGTGTGCATGTATGTATGTATGAATGTACGT
>Ga0136643_10001471_pt1 | contig 28842 bp, 15 predicted proteins | sample TergutLab28metaG_FD_96883 | JGI IMG/M metagenome (GOLD analysis project Ga0136643, IMG submission 96883) | Labiotermes labralis P1 segment gut microbial communities from Petit-Saut dam, French Guiana - Lab288 P1 (version 3) (version 3) | ecosystem: Host-associated > Arthropoda: Insects >... | reverse complement strand
TGAGGAGTACAAATCATTTAGCTCCTCGTTATGCAGTCTCCTCCATTCCCCCGTTACCTCGTCCCTCCTAGTTCCAAATATTCTCCTCAACACCATGTTCTCAAACACCCTCAGCTTCCTTTCGCATACGAACTTGTCCATGAAACGGCTACAGCATAGTTTTAATATCACATCACTGTAATTGTATGTTTATAAATTTTATGTATTTTGGAATTTTAATATTTTAATCACTCCAATCAGCGCGATGCATATGTAGCTTAGCTATTTGGGCTTGTATTCCTTCGATCTGACAGACTCTAGGAGGATGGCTGCACTGCTGTGCCAGAACACGTAGGAGATTAATATTTGTATTAAGTTGTATTTTATAACGTGCACGATGTATTAATTAATAATCAAGTTACGACGTAAATTTGGGCTCTAAGACCGGGATTTTTAAATTCGGACAAATACCCAGGCGCAAAGCCATTCAAACACAAAGACTGTAAGTCGATATTGGTAGTAAGCATTCTATACGCCTAACTTCATCACATATCGGTAATGCAACGAGGGTTTGAAATTTGTTGCTGTGTGTAGCATTATTTTCCTAGACGAATGACAATAAACAGACTACCTTCACCCACAATAAACACTGATATTAAATGGGGAGGAAAAATATCACCAACATGTCGATACAAAACGATTATTCAATGGACTGAAAACATAGGTGTACAAAAAATGTATCGAAGCAACCCCCCTTCCTCAGAATGGGAATGAGAAAATAACAAACAGCAAGAAAGGGAAATAACAAAGAAAGGAGAAAAAGAACGAAGCTTAAAAACGGCTGCTTTTGGAGTCTTGCATGCAACATCCATCAACTCTCACAGTACGGCAGTCAAGTCAAGATTTGAAGTACTTCCCGGAGAACAATGCCCATCCACTTCAAGCAGATGCATACTACCTTACCAAGCTCCCAGCCATCTCGAGAGATCAGAGACTAGCCACCCTCCGAGTATTACAAGTGACGTGAAATTCTTAGCAAGAGGGAGAGGATGGGTGAAAATCAAGAATTGCATACTTCTTGCTATCCCCTTCCAACAAACATGAAAGGGGTAAATAGGGATAAGAAAACAGAACAGCATAAAATAGGTACCTCGTTGGAGTATTTGTATCATAAAAATCTATGGATTTTAGATACTCTCAATAGAATTAACTCGGAAATCAACGCTCTGTATATCGACTCTATCACTCCAAATCAATTGAAATGACAAAACGCGAACAAAGGAGGCCCAAAGATTATTTCAGTACACCCATAAAATAGTATTGTTATCATCATGATCATCACCACCACCACCATCGCCGCTAACGCCACAGCCCCCCGTCCCCCATACCACCGCCGTCCTAGTAGTAGTAGTAGAAGTAGTAGTCACTGTCAACTTCCGGGCGCAGGCGTGTGAGATGCTCCCATCTGAGTAATAGCGTACGATCGGTACAACGAGAAGAAATAATATGCGCACACGAAATCCTCATTAGAAATTAACAAAGTATAGTGTTACAATTTGGGAAAATTCGACGTTTTGTTCTCGGTGTAATACATTTTCGATACAACGAAAACAAACCAAGCCGCGCGCGCATGTCCCTCACACAAGCCAGTCACCGTCTTCGAACTCCGTTGTTTCTTACGCCGGCCTACTGCCTTCAGAACATTAACAACTGTGGTACGTTCTAAGCCTGTCTTACAATTATCGCTCTCCAACATGAATTCTAAGAGCTCAACATGTGTTTTAATGAGTACATTAATTTCAAATTAATTTATGCCATTTATAATAAATTATTTCAAACCTAGTGCACCGGATTCCCACTTTTCTTGACTCGCATTCTGCATTATACCTGTGTATTCTATTTAAGACCCTCCCAGTTTAGGCAAAACACTACACATGAATATTTCGAATACTATAACAGGTGTATGTGAAGTAAGTTACGTTAACCAATATATTTTTATCCTTCGCTTACAATACGCAGGCAGTGCACGGAATGCTTTAATGTTTTCTACAATGCCTGATTTCAAAGTTTCATTCTAAAGCATGGGGTCTGTGTTACGGTATACATGGGAAATGAAGAATCTCTGTCTTACACTAATGGGACACTAATTTTCATTTAACAGATTTTCGCTGAACTAACGAAAGACACTTCGTACAAGAAGGAGATGCCCCTTTGTGCTATCTCGACTAACCTATGACCTTCCACACATGCAAGTTGATCCACACATTAATATTCCTAATTCCAACCCCCCCCCCCCTTGAAATGCTGTATAAACCTAATTTGTACTTTGAACAGCTTTATACATTTAGTAGGCGTCAACCCTTATCAGGTGTGCACAATTTATATGAGAAATCGACCAAATTGACAGCGGTTAAAACAAAACTGAATTCACTGTGAAGAATACAATATGACCAAGAGAAATAAGTAGTAATATTTTATTACAGAAGCACCAGTGTCTTGCAGAGTAAAGTCCACAGTCTCATTTCTGGCGGTTCAGGCCACTTCGCACCATCACCACAGTTTGTTTAAGACATACTTTTAATACCATTCTCTCACAAGCAACGGTTTCCCAGCTAACACTCCGCCCTCGAACCGCATTTCTCATTTCCCCATACGAAATACAAGCTTCTAACAACACACGATGACGAGCAAAAATAAGTTCCACGTTAATGTACTTGTATCAACTCTTTTATGTCACTTTACCATCATCAAAACCTAAATTTCTCCTCAGTGGGCCCAATTACTTTCCGCCTTTCAATACAATATTTCCAACTTCTCTGTAGCATCCACATCGACTTTGGAGCCACCCAGCTTCCCACTCGGTGAGTTCCACGTGCCTTTCCCCAGGGCAAAGCGTCCGCGGCAAGAAGCTGGCCACTCACCCAACCTAGTGTCGAGGTTACGAACGAGTGGAGCTAAACCTCCACTCAACATGCTTCAAGGCGTGCACAGGAAAAACGTGTTTGCGTTTCGTTACAGCAAAACTTTCGTACCCACACAAAGTTACTGAGAGTTTGCACCACGCGTATAGGCCCTGCCGTTTCCAACTGAAAAGCCACGACATGTAGTCAGGTCACTGGAATTTATGTTACATCTTACCAACGAAAACAAAAGACGGTACTCTTCAGAGTTAATGTCGTGAGAATTTCAAAACTAAGATCTCACCACGAGTTTACATGATGAAATGTTTTACTAAGAACACCCATGACAGTATATCAAAACAGGTCACAATGGCTTGCCTGTAATATTCTGTCTACACACGATTGCCATATGTCCGTCTCCAAGAGGATCGACATAGACGTAATGCACATTTGTAATGCAGGATCACTCAGCTCGAATCTTTGCAGGGGTACCTGCTACATCCACGTTTTAGTGATTTTAGTCTATATGTGTATTTCGTGATAGTACAGTTACATACACGGACACGCGGAGGTGCAGTTGGTTGAGGGACTGCGCTACAGACGGGAAGGTCGTGGGTTCGATTCCCGATGGTGTCACTGAATTTTTTCATTGACGTAATCCTTCCGGCCGCACTATGACCCAGGGGACAACTCATCCTCTAACAGAAATGAGTACCAGGAATATCACCTGGGTGGTAAAGGCGGCCGGTGCGTAAGACTGACAACCTTACCACCTTCATGTGCCGATTGTCTTGAAATCTGACAGCCTTAACTCCATGGAACCCTCAGGGCCTGTCCAGGCTTGTAATGGGATGGCTTTGCCTTTACAGTCACATACAACACTACAATATAATCAAGCAGGAGACAAGTTTAGGCTTATTCCCAGCCATCATCAGGCCATGGAATAAGCCGAAACTCGTCGCCTGATTGATTATACTGGGGTGCTGGGTGTGACTGTACTATCGTGAAATACACACTGATTAATAACACAACGGGGATGAATCACCTTAAGTTTTTACTCAAGCCTTCTACACGAGTGATGACATGACTCGCACAAACTAGCCACGACAGCGACCTTCATAAATTAACTGACTCCTTACTCATATTTTCACTCCTTAACCGACGTTACGTAACCCACAGGAGACTTGAAAAGGCACCCTTAAAAACAAAAGAAGCAATTATACTACTTGTTCACCAACATGTTTCGGCCACCACACAGACAACACATCACCTACACTCTGCTAGATACTTCATCAACTGCCGTTTCACTTTTCTCAGTTTTCCATTATTCAATATTTAATAATGTACTGGCATAGATTTACACATACCAATACCATTTCTATTACAGGTTAGTTCTCACCATATAACTGCTGTATACATAACTCCACAAAAGCTAAATAATTTTAACTTCCACTATTTTATAATTAGCCACTTTATCCTATATTATTTTACATTATTATTCAAAAGCAAAATTTTAACCGGAAATATACATTTTTAATATTATGGAGTAATAGTGACACATTTCACTACAACTGTATTCTTGTATCATCACCCTGAAGACAGCCGGACTACTGGCCGAAACATGTTGGTGAAGATATTTTGAATAAAAGTACATCGTATAATTGAAGTGCATTTGTTGGTTGTTTATACATTTTACAAATGTAATGAATGCACGGAATATGGGATATATTAAAACAGTTATATTATATTCGAAGCAGTCGATACAGCGCCAAGAATACAAGTAAACACAATTATGTGTTTTCAGGCTTCTTTTCATGGTCGTGGGTCATCAGGTGAATTCACTTGGTTGGGATGTACATACTTGTGCCTAGCTTTCTATTGAATGAAGTGAATGGTTTTATGAAAAAAAAAAAAATATATATATATATATACGGAGTAAGGGGAGCCAGATTTTTGTGGTTTCCCAGTCAAATTTCTATACAGCCCCGCTTCAGGAGCAGAGCGAGGGTGTTTGTTAGGCTAGAAGGATGGAGGTAATAAGGCGTATATAATGATAAAGGTCTTGTGATAAGACACAATAGAAACTCCCCACGACGAACTTCAACCTGCGTTATACCTGGATGTTAAAGGACTTACATAATACAATATTAATAAGGAGTAATTTTCCACTTAGTGAGGCACGCTGCCGTATTAACGAAACAAGATACAGGCCTACAATTGGAAATTCGGAAATCGACTGACGTAACCAACACAAACTCCCAAACGTCGAATTCTGCCGAATAACCAGTGCTGCAGTTATTCACATGATATGACTAATGAGTAATTTACTGAGCTACTTACATCTTTTATTTCCTTCCACCAGCGGGAGGCCATGGTTCAAACCATGATACAACCGCACATTTCCGACCTTAGTTTTCTATGCCCAACATAAACAATAAACAACAGGAATGCGCAGCAGATATTCTACTGCACGTATTTCTGTCCAACATAGCCCATATACGTATGACGTTTCATTTTATGTTCGTGATAAACCTATTACATAGGTACGGATTCTGTATACTTTAAACTTGTTGGATGTAACACCAACGATGCAGATCATCGCCGCATCTATAACCTGTGACGTGTAAACAACATTTAATACATCACATACCCAATTCATACACCTAGCTCTACTGATTCACTAGTCAGCACGATTATAACGAAGGCTAAAGCTGTTTTCGCATGGACGGCAACATGCTATTCTATATTGCATAAAAATTATGTTGATACAGGAGCCATGGGTTTCAAAGTTTTATTTTCGTACATGATTTCACGGTCCAAGAGAAAGTGGCGTTAGTGTCACTTCTACGTCCGCCCTTTGCTGCTATGCACTGTAGGAGACTGAAAAGCTAGGAGGATAGATATCCTCCAATTACATAAAATTCATACCAAGTTTGTGGCAGTCAGTAAACTCCTTCAGGCGTTGAAATAACACACACACATCCAGCACTATTATCGTTTATATAACACAAGTGTACCAAAAATAGTTACCTACAAATAATCGTCAGCCAGCTCAATCCATTTCACAACCGCAACCTCACTTTAACATTATCCCCCCACACCGGTCCTCAAAAGAGCTGCTTGCGAAGAAATTTTTTTTACCAATATGGCTGAGAAAACATTTCATTACTGCTTGTAGGATTATTGTGCAAGGCTGCGTTGAAAACATGCAATATTTCGTAACAAACGAACACAAACCTACAGCATTTTGAATAACAACCGTCTAATTTTATCCGGCTCATTGTGTTCGACTGTTATGTTCACTGCATCATACGCTATGTAACTGTCCCATTCAAGTGCATGCTAGCAGAATAATTAATATCGGGCTGGGGGCTGTACGAATGGCAGTCCCCCAGCTGCGAAGGCAATCGGAACTGAGCAGTTTCCCAAGCTTGGTCCACAACATTATTTCTATTTGTCTGTTAGCAGTATGCCTCACCACAGCGGTCTATTTATCCACACGGAAAGATAACGCACATAGCTTATGAAATACAGGTAAAGGTGCACCTGTGCAAGCCATAGAGGTGTATGAGGGAGTGAAGGTATAGATCCGATCATTTTTAACATCGGTGCTAGATGGGAGTGGTAAGCTTTAAGCCCCGGCCGATTTACCCCCAGGGGAAGATTCCCCGATACCCATTGAACAAGAGCCTAGGTACGCCCCAGCGACGATCTGCACGCCTTGGCTAACAGTAAAATTTTTTATCCCTACCGGAAATCGAACTACGAATCCCCAACTGTCCGGGAGGTAGCCTTGTCATAATACCGATTACGCTATCCCGGTTCTTTAGTGATAATGTGTGTAGGCTGACAAATTAAGACAAAGAATCGAGCAATAAGATAACGGGTTTATTACCAGCATATCGTGCGTTTGTTTAGAGAAAATTTCAAGTTATAAATGTCGGTGGCATACGCACGAGAACACAAGGTAATTTTCAAGACCGAATTTCTTCTTTAAATCAGGATATTATGAAGTTTTGTATTTTGTATAATTACAGTTACTATATGCAACTTCAATTTTGCCGGATAAGCAAAAAGCAAGCTGAGTTTGGTGGCAAGGATCAAAGGTACGACCTCGATGGAGGACGTACCTGGACTACATGAAGTACGGCGTCGACAGAATTTTATGTAACAGAAAAAGTGGGGTGGAACGGTTAGGCGTATGTGGGTTAGTTTTTAAAAGTGACTTATTTAGTTGAATGAAAGGAAAAATATGTGCTCATTTACGATATAATGACTTTTTATGGGCAAATGTAGGAAAAGGGGACACACTAAATTATAGCTATAAGCAGGATGGAAAGGTTCTAATTTGTTCATAGTTTCTACTGGAAAACATAAAATGTAAATGATGCGTTACAGTTGAACTAATAAGTTAAGCCCAATATATTAAACAAAAGAGGAAGACAGAAGAACAGTAAAACGATAAAGATGAAGCATTAAATGAAATGGACGAGTCTGTAACCTCATGACGAAGACTAATAGAAGAGAATAGAAGAAAACAACGAAAGTGGCTAATTTACACAGAAGATGAAGTCACTGACTATTTTTAAAAACTGAAAATCCCTGGTTTATAAGGCTTGGAGGGACGTTTCAATATTAATAAATAACTGCGGTACAAGGAGGAACTGGCTACTACAAGAAAGCTGTTCGTAGAGTAGGTGTAAAGGTGGCCTGCTGCAAAAAAAACCCCAGTGTTAACGGAAGCAGCCTTCTGAAAAATTTGACTCAGCAAATATTTTATGTGATACGAAGCAAAGTCCGCACAATACAAATACTTACACATGCAAAGAAGCGTTTTATTTAAAAACTCTGTCACCTGCCAAGAATATACTGCGTCGGTCGCAGGCACTGGTGGAATCATACTCACAAGGAAACGGAAGTATTCGGAGGAAACCTATACCAGGGTCACTTAGTCAATCAGATATCCTACATACACTGAGCTGGAATCGAACCCGGTCCTCAACACTGACAGGACAACGACGAACTGCCTGAGCCACGGCAGGGCGAGACTGCTTAGAAATCAGTCCGCAAGAAAGTGTTCATACTTTCTTGAATCACCCTGTATATTACGCATCTACACTGCAGACGGAAAAACTAATCAACGGTATCAAACAGGGAGCGATAGTGTAGAGTTTAAAATTCGACGTCCACAGAAATCAACTTGTGCAGTTGACACACTGTAGCCATTAGGCAGATATAGGTAGGTCTAATTAAGATGAGATATCAGAGTGCTTGTCTGAATCAAGCCGGTACTTTAACGAGTCTTGGAAGTTATATAGCTTAGTTCAAGTTGGTCCCTTTAATGGTTCCTTCAAGTTACGCAGCCATCTCACTCTACTAAATAATAGCCTACGTTCCTACAGTATGCAAACTTCCAGTCTTATAAATCTTTAGGGTTTTTTTTTTTTATTTTGGGCACTCTAATACAATACAATGCAATGGCAAAATGCAATTTATTCACCGTTTAGCATGCTGAGTTTGTGAGTCAAGAGAACCACGTGAAGGTAAAGCAATCCCAAATACAGGCTTGGACAGGCTCCGAGGGTTCCAGGCGTTGAAGCTCCCAGAATTCAAAACAATCTGCACGTCACCCCTACGCACCGGCCGCCTTTACAACCCCCTCCCCCATGAAATACACTTGGTACTTATTTCTGTTACAGGATGAGCCGACACCTGGGCGCGTTCGGATGGATTGTCAACGAAAAATTCAAGTGACACCATCGGGAACCGAACCCGGCACTTTTAGGCTTGTAACACAATGCCTCAACCAAATGCGCCACCGCATGCCCAAAACTGCATCTGGCCACACATTTTAGCAGAAATTTCCCCGACATAAAACGGGGGGGGGGGGAATCCGTCCAGTGGGATCAGACTTGTTCTAAGCGTACAAACACGATAAAGCTAAAAGTGGCTTTTCACGTTCGTTTTTCGAAACTGTCTAGACCTGCATATTACTCCACAAACCAGATAAATCTTTTAAGAATTAAACACAACGATTGATATAAATATCCAGCGCGTACAGCGCAGTGAACACTCCACATCTCGGTTACAAAAACGCAGTCAGTTAATGTACGTGGCACAACTTGCTGTTTTCTGGGATCCATACAAAACAGATAAACGCAACCAGTGACTACAATGTAAAATGACTGTATGTTAACCCTAGTAATACATAGAGAAACCGCTGGGCTTTAAAAGGTTAAGTTGGCCCCTTGTCGTCACGGCATGGCGTGTCAGGCTGCATACGAAAGAGGCGATCTCTAGATATGGAATGTACTTAAAAATAAAACCCCGGAGAGACGACAGTGGCTTTTCCCCATTTTGAAGGTAGGGCCCAAAGTTAACAACATGACTCCATTAAAAAACCGCAGGAAGATCAATTGGGAAGACTTAAAAAAAACCGAAAATGGACATGTTCATATTACAGCTGACTGACTAATTAATTGACTGAATAACTAACTAACTCCATGAAACAGAATCCTTGCGAGGATAATCAAGCCTGCGGTTTATATCAAACCAGATACTTCTCAAGACCCATTAAAATTGTTAAAACAATTTATCAAAAACGGTCCTGACAATTACGTTTCTACATATACCGAACCAATCTTAATAATACGCATTTATATACTCGCAGAATATCCCATTGTTAAGGCATTTATGATACAAATGCCAAGCCAGCAGTAATTTCAGTGTTATATGTGTATGATATGCGTAATGCTGGCCAAGCACAGGTCGAAACGTTTCGGAAATAAACAAATGCAGGAAGTCTAATACACCGGCCTCCAACCCGCGGTCCGCCGGATGTAGTGTGGGTTCCGCGACCACCCATATAAATCATGTAAATTTGGGCGCTGCGGCCCAACGCGGGCTATGGCCTCCTGATTCATGAGGTTTTTAGACCGAACACAACGGCGCACCACAGTCGGTAGGACTCCTCTGAACGAGTGATCAGCTCGTCGCAGAGACCTCTACCTGACAACACACAACATTCACAAGAGACAGACATCCATGTCCCCGGCAGGATTCGAACCTACAATCTGAGCAGGCGAGCGGCCGCAGACCTACGCCTTGTACCGCGTGGCTACTGAGACCGGCTGTAAATTATGTATAGACTATACAAATTACACAGTAATTTAGACGGTTAGGTATACCACCTGTTGTTATTTTTGCACGTGCGGCCCAAGAAATAGCCCAAAATAAAGGATGTGGCCCTTTGCCATCGAAAGGTTGGACGCCTATTGTCTAACACAAAGCTCTAGGTGTACCGAAATGGTATTTATTAATATTATTATCATTATAGTTCCGTGTATTAAAATCCGTGTATTCTTAAACAGCAAACGGTAAGGTAAAATATTTTGGACCGAGCGGAAGCACACATTCCCCGAATCCTGTTGCTCTTAATACCCCCATTCATGCATTTCTGATTGGTTAGTGTCGTTCGTTCCCAAATATATGAATTTTGCCACATTTTTAAAGGCTTTGTTAGCTATCCTTAGGTTGTGATTCAGTACTGCTTTCGTCCACAGGAAATGAAGATAAAGTTCGTTTCTCAGCATTTACCTCTAGACCAGCCCTCTTACTGGGGAGAAATACATATGCAATTTTAGGGGCGTTCGCAAAAGTGCGAAAAGCGACTATTAGCATCGTCATGTCTGTTCTCCGTCTGTCCGTCCGCCCGCATGAAACCATCCGGCTCCCACTGGACGGATTTTCATGAAATTTGGTATTCGATTATTTTTAAAAAATCTGTCGAAAAAATTAAGTTTCAAGTGACATGAGTAACTGGTACTTTTCAAGGCCTATGTATATTGATGACAATATCTCGCTGAAATGAGAAATGTCTGAGACAAAACTGTAGAGAAAATCAAAACACATTTTATGTACAATAACTTTTCCAGAAAATTGTGCCGATAATGTTCAAAAATAAGGTAGCGCCAGACAAGCCACAGATGACAATATGGTGCATGAAATTTGCATGCCGGATAACTAACGATAAAGACACACTCAAAATGTTTAATACTTATTGCTTCATAAGCGATTAATTCCGTCTAATCTCGTCGAATTTTCTACACCAACACTTAAAAACTGAGAACAGCACAGCGCCTTACATGTCTTTACGATCTGATTGGCCCAACTGTACGTCTGAAGAACGTCATAAGCAAACGAACATTCCTTTGTTTCAATGCGGTGTTTATATGCAAAGAGTAAAAGCGTGCAAATCAGTAGGAATATAATTTCTTTCAAAAAACCGGTACGTATATTTTTTCACTGTTGGCGATGACACTGTTTCCACTGTAAAATGGTTACATGAACGCGCCACAATGTTATGTTATACGTACACCACCCATCTTGTTCTCTATAGCATGTATATTTTCACCCAGGCATAGTCCAGAAGCTGCTCTGTCCCACGCAATTTCCATCCCTCTCACTTTACTTGGACCTCCATAACGACATACCGTAAAGCAAAGTTGTTAAGCAATGGCGAAAAATCATCTCCTTGATGAGGATCATTCTGAACAGAAAACATGTCCAACAATTGCCCATCCGAACTTAGTGCAGGTTTCATTTAAGCACATTTTTATTAACCTAACTAGTTTCATGGGTAAGGTAAAGTGCACCCTTGCACAGGCACTGAGGCTCTGTACAGGCCGTACGGCCCATAGGGGGAGTAGAGGTATAGATCTACTCTTTCTTGACCACGGCACTAGAAGGGGGTGAGGGGCCAGCGTTACGCACCGGCCGCTCTTTACCCCCGGGAAAGACCCGTAGCCATTGTACAGGAGGCTGGGTGGGCCCCAGGGCCGGTCTGGACAGGTACGGAAAATCTCGCTCCCACCGGGAATCGATCCCCGGACCGTCCAGCCCGTAGCCTGTCGCTATACCGACTACGCTACACGGCTCACGGTTTCATGGGTAAATCAAAATAAATTAGAATATTATACACCAAATCTCTCCTAACAGAATTATAGATTTTTTTTAAATCTATTCATAACTCATGTAATGCACAATTGTATTCCAGTTCCTTCTCATGTATTTGATGAATGCAAATTATGTGACCAAAGTTAGACTGTTTCTTCAAACTCGTTATTAATGATCCCCAATAATTTGTCTGCATGTGGAGTTAACCTTCTCCCAAGTATGTTGGATTAAATTTTGTAAGTAGATGATAACGCCGATACGCCTCGACAAAAATATAATCTGCTTTGTCACCATAATAACTGCCTTCTCCCGTCGTGGAGGCCATTCTTCCTTAGTCCAAACAGAATTAATAAGTTTATGCATCTCTCAACACACTCTTCTACCTCCAGCGCGAATCGACTCTGCTTGAATTTGATGAACATTTGGAGATCTGTAATTTTTTAATTTGTAAACGGCCACCTCACCCTCAAAGGCACAAGCTTTGGACACCAGCTGCATTTATTTCAGTGCCCAACATGGTTAACACCATGAAAATTCCACAAGTGCTGCTTCGACATACCTAAAATACCACTGAAATCTGCTAGCACATCACACTTCTTGTCCTTTATGAAGTCAGTTCTAGACTGGAATCAGTGTCATATTCATTTATGCCTCTATACATGTCTCTTATAGTCGACAAATTGCACTAAAATAACTCCTAGTTTAGTTAACGGAATGCATTCGTCTGAGATAACGCCTCGTTAAAACTAACTTATGCTCTTGTAAGGTACCAGTACACCGACTATAAATGGTGGTAAACGAATATCTTCAGTTTTACTCCCTAATAGGTCCTGAGCATCTTCAATGTGGTTCCTGGAAGGTCTTGAGAACCTTAATGACGACAGCCTTCTCATGTCTGAAGTGCTTCATGAGGAAGATTTCATTAATATTAATAAAAAAAAAAGATGTCTACTGGAAGTTACACGCATTCTTGAGGCGAACTGGGTTTACAACAAAACGCGCAAGGTGTTCAATAAGATGATTACTATGAAGTTGCAGAAATAATGTTAGGTTTGCTCTAATTCATTCTCGGAGAGTTTTTTTTTTATGTGCGCATGCCTGGATAAAACAGAACCTCACGATGATGATTAAAGTGCTTCGCATTCTGAAACAACACAAGCGCAAAACTACAATTCGCAATTTTCTTTGCAAATACAACAGTAAATATCACCTTGATGATCGCAGTTCTATCCCTGCCAGAGATGGATTTTTCTCTTCGCAACTATATCTAGAACGGCTCCACAGTCCACTCGACCTTGTGCTGGTTCTTCCCACCAGGGTTAAGCGGCCCGACAACGAAACCGAACTCACCTGGATCTAGTGCCCAGACTAAGAATCGTGCAGTTACAATTCTTTTGCACCAAAACTTCACAGAGTCGTGCTTAATTACGCATGGGGACTAAGTTATATTTTACCAAGTCAAAAGCGATGGAATCGTATCACTTCGTGTTGGATTACGGAGTTATACATTTTATTAATAATCACCACCTCAAGCTTACCTTACTTCATAAAAGACACAAACGATGGATGACATCAGAAGAAATTCAACTCCAACCCCTCCCAAACGTTTTGTATCACGCTTCGTTCTAAACATCCCGCCTCCTTTCTTTGCCCGACCTCGCTGCTGCATTATTGCGTGAGTTTCTCAAGTGGTCTTCTTCCATGACACAGCAGGGGACCCCGGCCCAGCAACTCAACCTTACCGATTCCTCCCTCAATGACGAATAAAAGACTGGAAGGGACTCCCTCATGCCGTAATATATTTGGGGTTTACACGTGGCGAGACACGGTTTTCATTCACATAATATTTCATAGCTCTTTTATATAATGCAATTCTTGGAATGTACTACTGTGTATGTAGAACTCATCGCCTGTGGACACCGTCCGCATGACTGAGTTTTCAGAGTCTACAGGCAATTCGAATTGTGACATTTTACAACAGTAAGTAGCATGTACGGAATATACCTATTTTGTTACCCATGTGCAGTAAATTGCGGTTATTGAGTCGGGTATACAGAACGAGCGGTCACGAACCGACAACAGACAGCCATTCAACTTGCGGGTTAAACAGGAAAGCAGCCTCTTGCCGTTAAAAACAAGTGTTGCAAGGTGTTACACAGCAGCCTCGAACTAGGGCAGATTCTATGAACGATCTAAATGTATCTAAATCATGTGGCTCAGAATAAGGTATTAGCAGCAGGCCCTTGTAAGCACAATGATAACTTTATTCAACCAACGATCAACAAAGTACATAATACGTTACGGGGAAAAAAACGTACGTTTATTATTCCTCCTACATGTACCGATCAGGCTTGACCATCATCAGGGAGAAAGAGTAAAATATACCGGGAACACTGAAGCGTTTTATATAGAGTCTGGAAGTACAATACAGCAACATTATGCTCAGTAAATGGCCTGGCGACTTCAAGCAGTAGTTTGTAATGCAAAACTTCAACAATTTCTACTTTGTATTTTAACAGCTCTCCCTGATTATACGCCAGTCTTGCTTAACATGTAACAGAAATATTAAACTTAGGCTATTTCCCATAACATACCGTGTAATTTGTTGGTCTTTACTGTAAAATGATGCTGAAATTTAAGAGAGTGTGGAATCATGAGATTCCACAAAAGGCAGGGAATTTCTTGGCCCACTGAACGAATATTATAGTCTCAAGAAGCATTCTGATGGACGGAAATTCTTAAGCGTTTTTTTTTCACAAAATGCGCAAATGAATACATTAAAGGCACACCATACCGTAGATGATAACTATCCACATGCCTGTTCTTATAAACTGAAAAACGTTGATTACATTTGGACAACTAATTAAATTTTGGATTGTATCGGCCAACGATGCCGGGGCGTGCTGCTGATCACTCACCCCCTTCTAGTGCCGCGGTCATGGAATAGTAGAGCTATACCTCTACCCACCCTCTGGGCCACACCGGGCCTGTAACGGGATCACTTTATCGACCAATGATAGACATAACCTCTAATTCCCATAAACTCACAAAAAACATACAGGATATAACACATACGCTAGACCTCGTTAAGCTCAAAGTCTTCACGTTCAAGTTTATAATATGGAAATATTTAATGGCCAATGGTTACAAGAAATAGACTGTTCACTCTATATGCTGATGCACAGTTTTATCAACTCCGCGGCAACAAATGTGTATCCGCTGTAAAAGAGAAAACAAACGGGTATGCAAAAACGCAAACAATGCATTTGGATAATTTGTGTAGACCTACAGAACTGGAGTACGTTTTGGTGTTTTGCTGACCGTGCGTCTCAGTACATTTATCTTAGTAATTAACCAACTTGAAGCACAAAATTTTTTGTTTTACTTTAAGTTTATTTCATGCCTCTACATGTTTCGAGCACCATGTGCTCATCATCAGGAGGTCAAAATTGTATTATACAGCCTCCGGCATCATCACATCTTAGGTGTGATGATACCAGAAATATGAAATACAATGAAATAAACTTATTGTAAAACAAAAAATGTTGTGCATCAAGTTGGTTAATTACTAAGATAAATAGAGTACGTTTGTCCACACTAATCAAGTAATTCTACGGAGCAGAATTCTTACTGAGAAGCTAATATGCCCGTAGCTACTCTAGGAATTCCGCGCATTTTATATAACCGGCAGGTTCATTTTGTGTTTACAACAGCCGCCACTGGTCCCTAACCTGAACCAGACTAATCCAGTCTGTGCCTCCTATCGTATTTTTTAATAATCTATTTTAATATTAACCACCCATCGATGCTGCTGTTTTCCAAATACCTCCTTCCTTCAGGGTTTCATGATAAATACTTATCCCCCAAGCGTGCCATATGCTCCACCTATCTCACCCACCTTGATTTGATCACAGTAAGTCGTCCACACAAGCTAATCAAAACAAATGACGGTCTTATTGCAAGGATCGAAGACAGAGAGCCGAAGGAGATTCTGACCATTTCCGCATCTGTCATCAACAGACCACTGGTATCTCTCTTGTAAGGGATTCCTTACCGGACACCAAACAGATGTGTACGCTTCGCGTAACAACTTGATTAACCTGACCGCCAGATCAACAGTTCACTACCGACTCACTGCCCCATCACCCTCAAGAACTATTCTATTACCAGGTAGTGGACAAAAAACGGATAACTGAAGACCGTCCCCACGCAAAATGACAACAGGTTTGACCCATGTCACGGAACACGCCAGTTTAGTACCGTCGTCACTACAGACCGCAACTGGACCACGTCTGAACCAGCAACAATGTCCGCATCCTGTTAATTTCTGTATTTCACATCATCATAGGCGGCTAGGATTCTTTAAGTCCCACACCGAAAGTGACGCATCTGCCGTCATCTTTCCAATTATTCGTACTTTTCTTCTATGCTGAAGAATAAAAGACTAACTTGATGTCACTTGCTATTTTATTTCACTTCTTATGTACTCAGCATGTTTCGGACATTAATATATCCATCATCAGGAGCTTGCGACTGTGCTGTTGAATTACATCGATCGTTTTGTCCTCGGTTCGTTGTGTGTTGGAGATTTTGTGCGGCTGGGTTTGAGTAGTGTCCGTGTTGCAGGCTGAAGCAAGCTCCTGATGATGGATATATTAATGTCCGAAATATGTTTAGTACATAAGAAGTGAAATAAAATAGCAAGAGGCATCAAGATGGTCTTTTATTCTTCAACTATTACAATGATGCACGGTCCAATAAACATAAGATTCCTTCTATGTGTCCGTGTGTGGTTCTCCTCTACCTTCCATTCATTACAATTAGCCTAATTACGCCAGATGTGTACTCACCAAACAAAAGCAATATGTCTGCCTAATTGCAAGATAAACATGGTTTAATTGCAGTAATTTCCTGAGACGCGTGAGGTGTGAGTAGACCCCGCGCCAAAGCGTGTATGAAGCCTGGAGCACAATTATTCACCTTAGCTTATTTCTTTCGCGATTAATTCTTAATTGAAAGGTCCGCGTTGGAATGAGACTGCAGACATACATCATTTGCAAAACAACACGACAGAAAGTCTGTGTTTCTTGAAGAGTATCACTTAAACGAACTTCGAATTAGTATGTTCGACCCTAAAAGGGCATGTTTAATAGTGTCAAGAAATTCTGAGCTTCTACAACAGATCGCACTCGTCTCGGCATGGACTCAATCAGGGGTCGAAATCAGCATTCTACACTAACTTAATCGTGTATTTAATATGTATTTACTTCTGATTTAAGACACACTTGAGAACGGCCAATTTTTATGCAAGACAGACTCGGTCAGTGTTTTCTACACTGTTTACATCTGCTCTTTATTTCTTTATCGCGTGGAAGTGCAACGATTTGTTTACCCCTCAGAATACAGAGTGGCGTATTCGAACATCGCTGAATTTTTACTGTAATACAACTGAATTATGAAGATCGGATCATTCCTTCCTCACTCTCGTCAAAATGGATCACCAAGACAGATGTAATCTCGGGGCGTCATCACGCTTTTTGGTGGGAGGATTAAGTGCAAGCGCTGCGGGTGGACGGAACGGTGTCCCAAAAACGATGGCCAGAGCACTGTTACAGAAATATCAGATGTACGGGAAAGCTGGGAACATCAAGAAAATGGGTTATAGCGAGTATGCAGCGCAGCTCAATACGCACCGTTAGTAGCCGAAGCTCAAAGGAACCCTTTCATCAGCGCAAGAGAGCTTAAGGCTGCTACTAATTTTCTGGGCCAAAAATCAAGCTTATTTCGAGACTTAAAGAAGCTGGTTCGGAGCAAACGCTGGGATAAACGACCCGCTAACCGATGAACACATACTATACCGCCCAGAAATTGCAGACAGTAGTGTAAGTCGCCATTGGGATGGTCACATTCTGATGGATCTACAAACAGCAATTAAAATATGTGACGACAATCATAGGCAGTAGTCGTGTGTCTGTTCATCTCTGGCGCTGAAGCTCCCACGATGGGGCTGGAATGTTCCACTGTACAGACGTGCACAATAACATGACTTCGAAGAAGACAATAGTCCCCTCCGTTAAGACTGCTTTATTGAAATGGAGTAATCCAGTTCCAACAAGTCCACTCTTGCATTTATATTTCTAGTGTAATTAAGAATGACTACGGCTGCAAGTTGATGTCGAACTCATTTCCTGGCCACCATGACCAACCCTATCGAAAATATGTGGAGCGAGGTGCAGAGAATTATGTAGAAAACCTGGTCCATCAACCTTCCGCAATACATTCATTGTTTCTAGACATCTGTGTAAGACGATTGGGATAAAAAACTTTTTCTCAGCACTATGTTCGATCCCTAATTGAGTCCATGCCGAGACGAGTGCGATCTGTGGTAGAAGCTCAGAATTTCTTGACACCCTATTAAATATGCCCTTTAAGGGTCGAACATACTAATTCGAAGTTCGTATAAGTGATACTCTTCAAGAAACACAACGGCTTTATGTCGTGTTGTTTTGCAAATTATGTATGTCTACAGTCTCATTCCAACGTGGACCCTTCAATTCAGAATGCCATTTAACATATCACGAAAGAAATAACAAGAAATAACAGACACATCTGCGTCATTCGCAAATGTGCCCTCACCAATGCAGCACAAATAACTTCTGAAACATACATACGTACGTAGTTAGAAAATATAGCCGCACAGTTGTAATAAGTAGTTGTGCGAATACAACACGTGGAGAGTGAGGGGGGGGGGGGCATATACCGACACTAAGACTCAAGAGTACCGTATCTGATCTCCGAGGAATGATAGAGTTTGCCTTGTCCTGTAAGCTAAGGGTGAATAGGGGTGTTCCAGTCTTCATCCACGCTCTGACACAGGGCCTACTCACACCTCACGCGTCTCAGGAAATTACTGCAATTCAACCATGTTTATCTTGCAATTAGCCATACTGGTTTTATGGTGATTGTATATGTGGCGTAATTAATTAATGGGTTTCTAAATAAGCAATTCAATACAAACTTTGTGACTTTATTTCCTCAACGATGCTCTCTCAGTAACCCTTAAGGTATGGAATGCGTAACTGTGAATAACAAACCGGAAATGGTAACAAATTTTTAAGGTACTGCTTCAAAATTTTCCTACAGGGACTGAAGAAAATTAACCACAATCAGGGAAACTGTCGTCCGGGTAGAGAATCGAACTTGGGACGTCTGACACACAGAAAAGTGACGCGTAGCATGGTTAAAACAAAGGGGTTCCATGGGCAGTTTGAGGAACCCTTCAGGTAGTCTATATGAGAATGCAGGGACCCCGACATTTTCTGCAGTACTGACAATATTATACAATATTATTCACATCTTGGATAACCTTCGACCCGCTGGATACAATTCAAAGTGAATCAAACGTGACAGAGAAAAAGACGCCATGTTTACTTTCTTCACCCATTAAATCACATCTTATTCGTAGAGGAATACGACAACGGGCAAGCTAAACTCTAACACAGCAGTCATCCGATGGTTGAGGGGCACGTAAAAGGAGAAATTAGCCAAACAGCAGGCGATGACAAGATGTGACGGGCCTACAATGCCCAGACTCGCCTCCCCTAATTACTGCCGAACAAAGCTCACCATCCCCCGCCCTGATGCCTGCAGTAATAGTATAGGGTGAGCTCACACGATCTTTATCGACCAGCAACCTTACGCTTGCGGAATCAATTCTATGCTTCATAGTTCACACGGAAGGAAGTGAAGTTGGTGCAAAATAAAACTAGAATTATGCTACAGGTGCCAAGCGAGATATGTCGAATGACGTCATATCATTCGACACAACGTATTATAACTGTTAAATTACACGTATGACTTACAGCAGCACTTTAAGGCTCTAAGGCGGGTTCTCAGAATACTGAGGGAAGACTAACATTTATGACGACAATAACGGCGCCGATAATGATAGTAAAAAGTGCCCACTGGAGAAATTAAGTATCATCGGTCTTCTAATTTCGGGTTACATTACCATCTACTTACAACAAAGATGATGGTGACGTGTCCAATGACATGACTCGATGTGGCGTCTGGGTCCTGAAACTTAGGATCCAACTGCCAGTAAACAACGGGTCTAGTAAGATTTCCGTGCCCAAACGCCACACTACAAAGGAATAAATGAGGAGCGGAAACTGGTATTAAAATAGTGTTAACGAAAGCACTGGGTAAACGTGAATGGCTGATTCCACGGTGTCATCTCCGTTGCCAAGTGATAACCTGGATGTGTGGGTCCTAAACAAGGTCCGCGTAAGAAGACAGAAGTGCCTGTCCCAGCCGGAAATGTAATTCCTGCCATTCAGGCCACAGACAGTCAAGTACACAGCCATCCCGTCTTACAGCACAAACTTCACTACTGTTACTGCTATTGCTGCTGCTGTTGTTACTACTACTACAAATAATAATAATAATAATAATAATGCGGAAAACACATTTGCTATTCCGAAAGAGAAAACGGAAAACGGCAGAAGTGTGGCGTTTCATGGAAGTAAGTCTACGGACACAAAGATCTCTACATAACCCATATATTTTATGTGGTATGATCCAAAAGGGCGTAAAAACCGACCAATATTCGTCTAAATGTCTGAAAGGCAGCTTTAAACCCTTATCACTTGTCCATCACATTACTAGGGGTTGGGTGTGTCAAGCTAATGGTTGTACCCTGCACGACGCGTCTAGCTCAAACTAAAACATCCGCCACGGAGAAATACAGCTTAACAAGGAAATGCTTGGAGCCCGCCCACTTCATAGTGCTGCATCAACACCCAATTATTCCTGGCAATGGCACGTGCTACGCACGCACCATGGAACGTCCCGCCTGCAATGAACGAGTCACCCGTCAGACGTAATTAAAACACTGGAGAAATGTCAATTCAGCGCCGAGATGAGACTGCCTGGCAAATGAAACTACTTGCGCTCAGAACTCACGGATTGCTGTTATTCCTAGAATCACAGCCACGGCACAATCCGTACCAAGAAACGTTACAGAGTGGTGTTAACTTCCTCAGCTTTGCCACTGATACTACATGCGCCGAGGGTGCAAGACTTCTTATAACTTGATTTGGTACTGCATATTTACATATACTGTTTGTGTGCGTATGAAGTCCTATATTACTATATTTTTCGACGTGTAGCACAGTAAAGATGTTACTTACACATTCTCACAACATGTTTCCGCACCTACTGCCAAAATCAGGTGGGCATTTCCTTACATCAAGAAGTTATTATAACAGGAATGCGTCTTTCATCAATGAAATAAGACATAGCAGAGATACGATGTTTGTGAACTTCCACACATCATGATTGATTCAAACAAATCGGGATAAGACACCGTGGTCGGCGAGTTGGCTTCCCCCATTCTCCCGCTACGGTGCAGAGCACAATCTGCTCGTTCAAGTTCAGCCTTTCACTAAGTAAGGTTGATTCCTTTCGTGCTTTATGTATTGGCTCTCCTTCGATCACTGAAAGTACTGTATGCTTAAAAATGTATTTCGATTTTATTAACAAGATAGGCAATGCATGTATAACGTTACACTGTACAGCGTTCGCGTAATGCTATACCCCTCAGCTATCCCAAGCACATGATAGATTTTCATACGAAGAGCGAGCCTTTACAGCGATTTACTGTCGTCGGCAACAATAACACGAATTTAGGTCTTCATGTAGAGTTACAAATATTTCTGCCCAATTTCAGCCAAATATAGACTTTCTCAACAAACTTTCATAAGAACCCTCATATCACATTTAACGGAAATCAGTCCAGTAGGAACCGCTGACCCAAGCGGACGGATAGACTGACGAACAGCCTGATACAATTTCACTAGCAGGGAAAGCTTGTATAGCGATTTAATGCAAGTTATATAGGTCTGCACGTAAGGTGCCTCATAATTTTGCATAATTTTAACCAAATTTGAATTTTCTACACACATTTTCATAAAACCCCCAATATTAAATTTAATGGAATTGCGCCCTGTAACAACAGCGCTGATACAAGTGTGCAGACGGACGAACTAACAGCCTGAGACCATTTCACTCGACGAGAGTGCTTTTATAACGATTTAATTACGCCGACAAAAAGACAACGTGTTTGGGTCTTCAAGCAAAGTGCGCGACATTTTTTACCAATTTTAACGAAATCTGAATTATTTCGACAGACTTCCATAAGAGTCTCCAATATCAAATTTCAAGGAAATCTTCCAGTAGAAGCCGCACTGATACAAGCATGCGGGCAGGCGGACCGACGGACAACATGACGAAGCCAAAAGGTGCTTTTCGTGATTATGTGAACACGCCTATAAACATTAATGCTTCATATGCAGTACTTCCTGAACTTAAGTATGACCATGCCGCTGTGATACGATATATAAATCAGGGCAAACGAAACCATCAGTCACAACACAACGCTGACAATATCATTTAAAGTCGAAATATATTACATATTTCGGCTTTATGTGGCCACCATCAGATACTTATTAAAAAAGCAGTCCCATTACAGACCTGGACAGGCCCAGAGGGTTCCAGGAAGTTAAGGCTCCCAGATTTCGTGACAACGGCACAGGATGGTGGTAAGGTTGTCAGCCTTACGCACCGGCCGCCTTTACCTCCAGGAAATACTCCTGGTACTCATTTCTGCTAGAGGCTGAGTCGACCCCAGTGCAGTAGTGCGATCGGAAGGATTTTATGTCAATGAAAAATCCACTGACACCAGCTGGGATCGAACCAGTGACCTTCCGATCTGTAGCACAGCACCTTAACCACTGTGCTACCGCAGTTCCAATCAGATACTTATACTTTACAAAAATACTAGGAATATCGTGTATAGGCCTACAGCGATAAAATTTCATTTGTAGGAATCAGATCTCATTCTTTCACAGAATATGTATGTGAAGAATGTTCCGAATTCAGATGTTGCCAAAATATGGGATCAAACAGTTCACACATTGTGGCTGTAGGCATCCAGCATAACCACATGTCTGGTATTTTGTCTTGTGGTTTTTGCCTTGACAAAGCTCTGTAATGCAAACCTCACGTATGAATAGATTAATCGTTCAGAATCATTCCATTCCTCACTCGGTGCTACACAACGTCAGTTGCAGACAGTGTAATGTCAAATAATGAAACGGTCCTATAAAGTGTGAAGTTCGTCTTCAGAATAATTGAAAATTAAATTCCTACCTCTCAGAAAACAGTGTCATTATGACAAGGACCATGCGATTAAGTCTGTGCAAGGAAATACTTGTTAACTATGATGCTCTGCATCCTGTTGTGTTATCTGTATTCCCAAATGTTACTACTACACCATAAGGTAAGATCTGTATGCAAATCTTACATTATCTCTAGCAGCATGTTCCAGCTTTTAAGAAAATCATCAGGTTAACTTTGTTAAAACATCAAAATCTAAATCTAAAGGTTTATGTAACTTACAAAATATCAAGTCAATTTTGGATTGAAATCTCACTTCTCACAGAATTTATAAGGTAGATTTTATTGGTCCTATAATTTCATTTTTAAATTAGGTTTTATAGAAAATTACCTTCAAAATTTCATGTTGTTGACAATGATACATTCGTTACAAATATAGTATTTTCCTTATGATTTCCAACTTTGATATAGTACATAGGAATACTCCAATATGTAATCAATGTTTTCTGAAATGGTAAAATTTTGTACTTTAATGTATTGCCTCATTTACACTGCAAGCCTAGCCGAGTTGAGCTGAACCTGAATGGACCAAGCTGAACTAGGCAGAGTGAGTGACTATTCACATTGCAAGGCCAAGCCGATCCGAACTGAAAGCTGTGCAGCTGACATTTCTGAGCTGGGAGGATGTCAAACCAAGAGCACGTATTTTCATTAATGGACAATATCTGGTGGAGAAGCCTCTTATTTCCTAGAAAGAGACGATTCTGGGTGCACAATATAAGCTCTAGGCATGAAAGTTTCAGTGAGTTTCATAATCTTCTAGATGACTTACTTAAAGATGAAGAAAGGTTTTGGAGGTACTTCAGAATGAGCTCAGGCACATTTAAGTATATTTTAGAGTTAATTCACACATCAATTAAGAAGCAAAATACAAATTTTCAAAGGTCTATTAGTCCCGTGGAGCAGCTCATGGTGACAGAGGAAAGATAAGAACAGCAGAACAGGACCATAATTGCATAATATATTTATTATAATGTTTGATGTTATTATATGTAATAATCTGTTACGCGAGGTAAAATATTATTATAACTGTATGTTTATTTGTCAGTTCAGTTAAATGTCCTTTAATCATCGTGAACTTAAATAAGGTAATGATAAGGAACTCACAACAAAGTGTGGGATGATGCATAATGGAAAAACAAGTAACTTTGAATATAACACAGTTGTCACTCGCTGAAAGTCTGGAAGAATGATTGGGCCATCAAGTGTTGGCCTCTTTCTCCTTGATTCGATCTTCCATCCTCATAATGAAAGAGTTGCATTTGAGATGAACTGGTGCTCCTTTGGGTCCCTTTTTGTTTTTGGGTCTCCTAAAATATCTCTTGAGTTTTCATGTGGAGGAACATTTGCATCTCCTCTGGAAGTCTGTTTATAGGTTCCCAGAGACTCATCAAGAAGTGGTATGTTGTGTCCCAGTCCTCACGTCCATTGCCTATTGACTGCATCAGATCAAGTTTCTTCCTTTCAATCTCTAACATCGTTTCCTTCAATGGGCACTTTCCACTACTAGGCCTCGTCCTTTGCTGAGCAGACGACCAAGACGTCTCTGATGGTACTGGTATGTGCACTGAATTGTCAGCAGAAGAGCATTCAGCAACGAAATCATCGTCAATATTAATGCAGCTGTCTTTTTCAGGATCTGTTGACTCCCATTCAAGTTGCTTAGATTGAAATTGCATGTTGCTTTCCATTTTTCTAGCATTCAAAAAAAGTAACATCTTAAATCACCTCCACTGAGACTCCCTTTTGCTAGGAGATAAACCAGGATCTCCTGATTTATTTGCATTCATTCTGTTGAGTTCTGCACAGAAGTTGTCGCTCAGATGTATCCATTTGTTCTTCACATTTTTGCCTGTAAAATAAAAAGTATGGGAATGCGTTTTCTCTGCATGTATAATTGCAGGTTTTTGTCAATGAGTGCGTCTTATGCAGCCCTGGTAGATTCCTTCAGACTCGGAATTTCTACTATCCATTACATAATCAAAGAGGTTTGTAAAGCTATTTGGAAAACCATGGCACCTCTTCATATGCCTGTACCTACAACAGAAATGCCACTTGTGACGTCAAACGAGTTCTATCTTAAGTGGAATTTTCTGAACTGTATAGGCAGTATTGATGGAAAACACATACAGCTGAAATGTCCATCAAATTCAGGCAGCATGTTCTACAACTATAAGCATTACTACTCGATTGTGCTTCAAGGGCTTGCTGATGCCCGGTATAGATTCAATGCCATTGATGTTGGTGCTTATGGAAAGCAATTAGACAGTGGGATTTTTCATCACAGTTCACTGTATCAGCTTCTAAGAAGCAATAATTTCAATATGCCTAATGCTAGGAAACAACCACAATCAGATGTGGAACTTTCGTTTGTGATACTATGGGATGAAGCACATCCGTTGCTTAGTTACCTTATGAGGCCATATCCCAGAAGACAGCTTACTGAATCTTGGAGACTCTTTAATTACCGTCTAAGCAGGGGTAGGAGAGTAGTTGGGAGTGCCTTTGGAATACTTGCAGAGAAATGGAGAATATTAAACAAGCCTATCAAAACATATCCTACTATGGCGGACAGGATTGTAAAATGTATATGTGTTTTGCATAACACAGTCATAGACAGAGAAGGTTTAGATGAAGAATCTCTCTTGGAATTACAAAACAACGAAGATTCATTCTGTACCAATCTTGATGAACCTGAACGTCAGGTCACATGATCTAATAACAGATCAAATTTGAGGGCAAGAAGGGTACGAGATGCATTCACTGTCTATTTCAATAGTGATGTGGGTCGACTGCCTGAAAACAGTCACTGATTATAACAGTGCAGACGAATGTGTAAGACGGTGATGAAATTATGTGTGATGGTCATGTACTATGTGTAATAAATGATAATGAATTGTAAATTACCTTTGTATTACTCCCTCAACACATGACATGACTGAATTGAAATCAATAAATAAAAAAATAACATTTTTGCTTACAAGAAGAGTCACATTCAGCAGCCACTTCTTCCCACAGTTTTAGTTTAAGGTCTCCGTTTTGATAGTTTTTGTCAATTTGTTCCCACAAAGCCGGTCTTAAATGCACCGCATTGATTAAACTTCGTAATCCAATGTATTTGCACTCGTAAATAAAACATGCACTTAAACTGCAGGAAGTCAGACCTACTGTGCAAAAGAATCGGTCGTCAGCTCACGAGTAAAAACAAACATCAGCCAGTGAACATGCTCCATCAGGCTTGGTCCAGTTCGGTTCAGCGTGCAGTGTGAATGCTTCCATTTCATAACGTAGGTTTGTTTTCCAAGCTGAATCAGTACGGTTCGGTTCAGCTTGCAGCGTGAATGAGGCCTACTGATGTTCTTTAAACTGATACTGAAGTTCATGTATTACAGAATCATTACCATATATTCCAGTATTATATGCTGTCACTAGCATTGGAACCGATATAAAATATAATTTTTTTTTACTGTTTTCAGTATTTAGTTTCTTTTGTTAAGAAACTTAATAGACTGTACATTCCAGACTCCAGTCATGTGCTGTTATTAAAGATGTGCCCCTTGCAATAACAAGCAAGTACAGGTGTTCCTATGTCACATCTTCCAGCTGTCTGTACGGAAAGATTGGGTTAGGCTGTCTAATGCATTTGTTCATATGTTTCCTGAAGTGCTGGATATGGTGTAGAATGTTGGACACATTTAGTTTTGGGGGGGAAAAAACTTGCATAACACTTTGGGTGCTGCAACAGCTTGTCTCTCCCTCCTGGATCTTAATGTAAGTGATAAAAGTACATACACTTTATGTAAGACCGCAAAGACAATCTCAACATCTTAACACACCTGTAGCTTTGAAACAATCTATTGATGTAATGAAGGAAGGGATATTAATTCACTTCACATCTGAACTTAGGTAATTCATCGACAGAGACAGTCATACACAAGGTTCTTAGCATCCATACAGTGGGTCATAGTTTTATAAACATACTTCAGAATTCTGCTCTGATATTTACGCATTACTTACTAAAGTATGCAAACTCTTGAATCATATTGCCTATTTTAATACAAATTTATCAAACAATTATCCTTTTTACAATTTCTGAAACATTCAGAAACATTTCCCAGCCAAAGTAGAAAGTCAGGGCTGATATTCATTCACCATAAAGTACTACAAACAACAAATTAAAAAGAAGACCACCTTTAGTCAAGGCTGGGTCACATTATGACATTTTAGTGGAGGCCACTGGACTTGCTGCCAAGTGTCCTACTGTGATTGAAAAAGTTTCCCATTGTCTTCAAGTGGACAAGTGAGCAAGTCAGTTTGCTGCAGTAGCAAACTTTAGTGGCCACTTGACAGAAGTTGGCAAGCTGAAGCAACTAGTGCCCCTGTGTGACTCAATATTTTGTTTCCCTGCCAGTTGCCATGTCGAGAAACAACAGAACTGTATATTCAAATACCAAAATGTTGGAGTGGAACAGGGAAAATATTAGTAACTATACTGTCTGGTGCAGATTAAGTCCTACCTTTCTGAAGAACACAACAGTTGCATTGTGGTATCTTGGTCCAGTTTAAAGTTTACTGGCCACCACTGTTGTGTTTCCCAACACTTAAGGTCCTTAATTCCCACACTAAACACTTACCCAAGCCTGGGGTGAGATGTATGGCTCTAAACCTGACTTGGAGTTGCAAGTTTGGCATGACACATACCCCTGAGCCTAGGAGAATCTAACATGCTTCAGTAGACTGCCACCACTGCAGTTTTTCCCTGTCAGACACAAGGATGGGATTGTAGACATGCATGCTGACTCTTGTATCACTATTCCTAGCCTGTCTTCATGTTTTTCTTATGGGTTTGGGACAGCTGATGGGGATGTGTGGCTAGATGGGATGATGTCTCATTACTACCCTAAATAATGACCACATTAAACCTACACTAGATTACACTCCAATACACATGTATTCATAATGTCCAATTTCAAAAATAAACTTCTTCCACACTGGAATAATTATTACTGAAAATTGCCTGTAGGTCAAAAATTAATTGCCACCCTACTGACTAAGGAATGCTGAATGAAATCCTAGACCTGTTCATCAGACCAAAATTATTCTGGCTGAACTACAATGACTGGCCAGTTTACAACACACTAAACAGTACTGAACAAATTTTGATGAACATCAGGAGTAGAAGCTGAACTTAGCAACTTGGTTTGACCATGAAGGTTCAGCTTGTGTGCAAGTTGACTAATCTGTATTTGCAAACAATCTGAGTTAATGCTGAATACAAGACTGGAGGATTATATGAACAAGAATAACAGAGAATCCGCGTTCCAAAAACTTGTGTCTTTTGATTTCCGAACATGGACTTGTGCACTTCACACATGATGTGCTAAGGAAAAGAATTAATAAAAGTATTGAAATTAATAAAATAAAAGAAACTGATTTGCTCAGGATAGTCCTATTTTTATAAGTTTTAAAGAGCTCTGTCCCAGTGTGAAGTAAATTTCGGTTCAGGACGCCAACTGTCCCAGGAATTTGCCAAGACTTTTAGGATATTTCAGAAAATGTCTACAAATGTACTGACTTTCCTCCCAGTGGGAAAACACAGCTATTGGGGCCATCAGCCGGCCACTAACAGGAAGGAACAGGAGGAAGGATGGAAGAAGTGTAGATTAGTGATTGCAGCATCTGGACAAAGACTGCTAAAGGTCAGGAACAGCTATGTAAAAAAAACAAGTAACTGGACTGTATCCTCCTCCTCCTCCTCCTCCACCACCAC
>Ga0136643_10001470_pt1 | contig 28871 bp, 26 predicted proteins | sample TergutLab28metaG_FD_96883 | JGI IMG/M metagenome (GOLD analysis project Ga0136643, IMG submission 96883) | Labiotermes labralis P1 segment gut microbial communities from Petit-Saut dam, French Guiana - Lab288 P1 (version 3) (version 3) | ecosystem: Host-associated > Arthropoda: Insects >... | reverse complement strand
TGTTGGTGTTTTGTCGGAGTTTGATGAGATGTCAGTCTTAACCGTAGGTCAGATGCAGGCGACGGTTGTTAGAGGTGTTGAGTTTACATATGCAGAGCTATGGAGAATTCAAAATCTTCTTAACGAAATAATACCACCGCATTTTGAAACAAATCCAGTAGCTGCAAATGCACGTAGTTGGTTTATTGATGTTATTGGCAACAGAGTGGTTGTCGAGCTTGCGGATTATACGCTGGAAAATATTCGTGGTTTTAAAAGCTATTTTATAAATGAGTCTGCAATTGTGTTTGCGGAGTTTAGCGGTGAGATGAACTTGAACTTTGATGTGTACACTTTTCATTCTTATGAAACAAAAAATGCTTTTGAAGCAATTTTTGAACCGTTAAACATAATTTGGGTTAGGGCTGGAGAGCAGATTGTGCTTTCAAATGGGAGCTCAGGCTCGGTTGGGTATAGCGCAACAAGGCTAGGTGGACGCGGGTTTGTTACTGCTGGTCATCTTGGGCCAGGCACTACAAGTCTGACTGACGGGGTGGTAGTTAGAAACGCATTTGGACAGCGAATTGGAGTGGTAAGGGGCGTACACCTCAGTTTAGTTGACGCTGCTTTTGTTTTGTTTGATGCAAACGTAAGATTTGCCGGACATTGCCATATAACCCAAATGCCTTTTGCACCAGGAAATCAACATCAACCCCACCTAACTTTCCCAGGGATCTTTGTAGCCTCAATAGGCTTTGTAACCCATCACCGAACGGGAGTAATATTGCAGTCTGCCACCTCAATAAATTTGCCTACCGCTGGATTTTTACCAAACGTAGTCCGTGCCAGTTATGTAAGTAATAATGGTGATAGCGGAGGAATAGTATATGCTTTTGACGGCAATCAAAGCACTGCCATAGGTCATCATGTCGGAAATAGACAATCCGATAACTCCTCTTTTTTTGTGAGGTCTGATATAACAAACCAGTTATTAGGAACAACATCAACTTGGCCGGATGGACCATGAAAAACTTTTTGAGTACAATAAGATATCGCCTTGTAATGAGCGATCGCATTTCAATATATAAGTTGCCGTTGATGATGCTTTTAGCTTTGATTGCTTTGGCTACTACAATTATCATTGTGTTCTCAATAAAATTTCGAAATGCAGAACAAATGGCAGCTGCTCCGTTGCTGAATGAAAACTACGAATTTCAATATGTGATTGAGCTGAAAGTTGTTGCCAATTCGCCAAATGATATTGAGATTATTTTTATCAACAATTCGCCGTACTATGTCGAGTTTCATGGTGGTCGACCTTTTGTAATAGAGCAATTTGGGATAACCAACTGGCGCACTAGAAGGCTTCAACCTGGTTTTGGATTTACAGACGATTTAGGTACAATGCCCCCCTATTCCGAACGACACTTCAATTTGTGGCTTGCTCCCTACCGTGATGAGTTGCAGGCAGGAAGGTTATATAGAGCAAGGATGGATGCTACTTTTATTCATGCCGACCGCACACAAATACCTTGGCAAAGGACGCTCATTTCTCGGCACGACATTGTTGTAGAATTTTACGCACCATAATTAAATACCGCCGTGTCAACTTCACGGCGGTATTGCCCTTTGAAGCATTAAACATTTGTTATCAATAATATAAAAATGTCCAAAAAATATGTTGACAAATCACCCATAATGCAGTGAAATTATTAAGGCAATAAAAAACAAGGCACAATTAAAGGAGGTAATCCTAGTGAAAAAAATACTACTTTATGCTTTTTTGCTTTTCATTCTTGCTGGTTGCGTTCGCAATACAAATGATGAAAACAAGTGGAACGAAGCCAAAGCTCTCGATTTTTTAGCAGAACAAGATGAGAATTTGAAAAATGATGATATATTAGTGCTAAGCATTTATCCGAGGATAGTATTTATCGATGACATACCGGATAACATCAGCATAATCATCACAAACAATTCACAAACAGAGCAAATGATAGGGAGACATCACGCCATTGAATATTTTGATGGAAATGACTGGATACGCACAATGCCACCACAGATTTTTTCTGATGCGGGGTTTATCGTTTCGCAGGAAGAGGCTCTTGAAATGCGGTCATCGCCATTGTCACAAATTGAAAATCTTGTTGCTGGCAAATACAGGATAATACACTCATTTATACAAGAGTATATCTACGCCATTTTCTTCATCCTCGACTAGCAATCCTAAATTAAAACAATACCGCCGTGGTGATTTCACGGCGGTATTGTTTATTGTAATAGCCCATTGCCAATTTGCGACACAACCTCCCCCATGCCGAATTATGTCAAAAAAATTGTATTATTAAAAAATATAAAAATTTGCAAAAATGTGTTGACAAACTATCCACAATGTGGTAAAATTATTAAGACAAGAAAAACAGGCCTCAAACAGGCCTCAAACAGGCCTCAAACAGGCCTCAAACAGGCCTCACCTTAAAGGAGGTAATTCAAATGAAAAAAGCAATTCAAAGAGTAGTATCTTTTATGCTGGTGATAATTTTTGCAACCAGTATGACGGTATTTGGTGTGGAAGATGCGTTGCGTAACGACGACATTCCAGACTTGCACCCAGATTTTGCCGAGCTTATGTTGCGCCAAGTGCCGGCACTTGAAGCGCACGAGGCATTGTATCAAATGTTTACTGTCAATGACGATGGTACGGTTACATACCCCGATGATTTTGCGGGTGTTTGGATTGAGGATTCAAAATATTTGTACATTGCCATAGTGACAAGTAATTTAAGAAATATGTCTGCATACGGTTCTACCCTTGCTGGGCATGAAGATGTTGTTGTCTTTGTTGAGGCGGCACATTCGCTAAATGAATTGACGCAGCTGCGCGATGAAGTCTTTAATATGTTGCAAGAAGCGTCACTTCCCGTTGTATCGGGTTTTGTAGATATGGAGGGGAATAGAGTAATTTTGAGCTTGAAAGAATTCGACAATGCGGATGACATAAGGATGATTGATAATTTTAACGCACTTTCGTTAGATATGTCCGATATAATATATCTTGAAACAATCCCTGCCTATTATTTTAAAGAAACAGAAAGTCAAGCAACAGAAAGTCAAATTGAACCTAGCATGCTTCAAAGAACTCTTGTGGGGGGACAAAGGATTTATGTGAATGGAGTTCCTCAAACTTTGGGAGCAAATGGTTCGGGTAGGTTTATCACGTCAGGCCACTGGCTTAACCAAGGTGATATTGTACGTCCTACTGCTATGATTGGTCAAAATGGTGTGGTAGAAAGAGTAATTTTTGGCAATGGTTCCAACGGAGATTTTGCCGTTATAAGAGTAGATTCTGGAGCTGGTTACCCCATACATCAATCAAACATAATAAGGGGCGGCACTAACGGCGGCAATAGAAATATTACAGGCATAACGAGCAATGCCCCAGTAGGGACATTGGTTAGTGCCTTTGGTCAAGCTAGCGGATATGTAATTGGGACGGTGTTCTCCATAAATACAACATTTACAGCCAGCGGAATAACAATTAATGGAGTAACAAGCGTTTCACTTCTTAGCGGAAGCACTACCTTCGGAGACAGTGGCGCGCCATGGCACACATTTACTGGTCAAGGAAACAATTGGAATTTATCAGGTGTCCATACTGGAAGAGATAATTGGACAGGTCGTGTTTATTTCACTCCTACTGTTAGATTTATTAATCATTTCACGCCATTAACGAGCCCACGATGAAGAATATGACTAGAGTTTTTTTATTAATAATCATTTCTATTGTTTTTTTGGTAGGATGCTCAAAGGATGTGGATGATGAATTTTGGACCGAAGACAGAGCAAACGCTTTTTTGACCGAACAAGAAAATTCGTTGCAAAATGCTGTAAATTCAATAGTTATGAGAATTGAACCATCAATTATTTACATTAATAACATGCCTGATTTTCTTATGATGTTTGTGACAAATTACACTAATGTCATTCAAACCATAGAGCGTGGATATATGCTTGAATTTTATGATGGTGAAAATTGGATACACTTAAATACCAATCAGGCTTTTTTCGACACATCGCTTGGTATGGTTCGACCAGAGACAGTTCGACCCGGAGAAACTTTTGGAAAAATTTCAGGTCGTTTTGAATGGCTTGATGGCACGCTTCTTGTTTCTGGAAAATATAGAATACGTCTTCCTAATACATTTGGTTGCCCGAGTTCCGTTTTCTTCATTCTTGATTAGACCCAAATTAAATACCGCCGTGTCAACTTCACGGCGGTATTGTTTATTGTAATTGCTTAAGGCGTGCCGTAGCATCCATAATAGGCTCAATAGAGCGGTTGGTGTTTAGGCAATTTACAATTTCTGCGGCAAAGCAGGACATGTCTACGTGTTTAAACCACGGTGTGCCTATTATTTCTGGCGGAACGTAGGTTAGGTTTGTGGAATATAGGGCAGTTAGCAGCCCGTCGTTGTAAAGTTGCTGGAAGGTTGCGCATCCTTTTGTAAACATTGCAAAGGTTGTTGCAACAAAGATTTTTGCGGCATTGCGCTCTTTTAATTCACGCACAATTTCGGCAACGCTTTCGCCCGTGCCTATCATGTCGTCAATTATCATTATATTTTTGCCTGCCACATCCCGTCCAAGGTATTCGTGTTGTACAATGGGGTTTCTGCCAGACACAACGCGGCTGTAATCACGGCGTTTGTAAAACATACCTACGTCGGTTTTCATTACGGTGGAGTAGTAAATGGCACGCTCCATGCCGCCTACGTCGGGGGAAATAATTAGAAGGTTTTCACGGTCGTTTACCACGTCTTGCTCGTCTTCAAAAAAGGATTTTACAATTTCATAAGAGGCATAGATATTTTCAAAAGACATAAGGGATGAAGCGTTGATGACACCTGAATTGTGTACATCAAAAGTAATTACGGACTTTACGCCCATATTTTCAAGTTCTTGCAATGCCATTGCGCAGTCTAGCGACTCACGTCCTTTGCGGCGGTCTTGGCGGCTGGCATACAACATTGGCATTACTACATTGACACGGGCAGCTTTGCCGCCTATCGCAGATACGGCACGCTTTATGTCTTGATAATGTTCGTCTGGACCCATGCGGTTTTCGTGACCGTAAAGGGGATATGTACAGCTATAATTGCCTATGTCGCTTATCAAAAAAACGTCCATGCCACGTACACTCTCGTTTAGCAAAATTTTGCCCTCGCCATTTGAAAAACGAATTTGGTTTGTTTCAATCAAAAAGGTTTCGGGGGTTGGTATGCCCTCTTTTTTGCGCTGTTCAATAATTGCTTTGTCCAATTTTTCGCCAAACTCTTTGCAATTATCAAGTGCGATAATGCCCAGCTCGCCTGTAAAATCTACTTCTTCACCATTAATCAAAACCCTGTACGCCATTTTAATTTCCTCCATTAAATTAGTATTTCTAGTATTTCAAAACTGACTTAACATTGCAGTTGGCTAAAACGTCCCGTCCGTCAATTTCTTCAAGCTCTATTAAAAAAGCCGCACAAACAACTTCGCCGCCAAGTTCGGTAACAATGTCGCAAATAACTTTTGCCGTGCCGCCTGTTGCCAACAAATCATCCACAATAACTGCTTTTTGCCCTGCTTTTATAGCATCCTTGCGAATTTCGATAGAATCCATTCCGTATTCCAAAAAATACTGCTTGCTTGCAACATCACCTGGTAGCTTGCCTTTTTTGCGGGCAAGCACCAAGCCTTTACCCTGACGTATAGCGAGAGGGGCGGCAAAAATGAAGCCTCGGCTTTCCGGGGCGATTATCACGTCATACTCTATATCGGTCAAAAGCCCCTCAATTTGCGAAATTGCCGCTTCAAAGTGGTTAGCATCGTATAAAACCGACGTTACATCCCGAAAAAGTATTCCCGTTTTTGGAAAATCGGGGAAATCTCGTATTATTTCTTTTAAATTCATTTTGTCCTCCTAATGCTAATTCCAATTTAATACATGGGGTGCCGACTGAGCCCCAAACGCAAGGCGTTTGGGAATAGCGAAGGAGAGCAGTCCATGATTTTAAATGGGATTAGTATAAAACGCGGGATGTTTAAAATCCGCTAAAACTAACTGCAAACTGGAATTTCCTTTAAATGTGTTGATGCGGATGTTGTAAGCAATATCGAGCTTAATATTGAGATTGGTGAGCCGTCCGTCTGCAAAGTTTTTTGGAATATTTTCTGCATAATTTTGCTCAAGTAGCCTTATAAAGTTTGTGACGGCTTTAAAGGCAATGGCAGTAATCTTGCGTCCGCCATCTGTACGCAGAGTTATACGCAGGGTTTCGCCGCTTTGTCCAATAATTTCTACTTTTTCAGTTACTATATCTTTGGTAAAAAAAACCGGCTCTTTGTTTGATTTTCCAAAAGGTGATAGAGACGCTATTTGCTGCGCCAGCTCGAAGGTGACTTCATCCAGCACAAGCTCTTTTTCGCCGTATATCACAGGAACAAAATCCTCAGAAGTAAGCTCAGAATCCGCATTAAGCCGCTTACGCAGCTCGTCAATATTTTCTATTGGCATAGTTATACCTGCCGCCATAGCGTGTCCGCCAAAGCGGTCGAATAAATCCTTATGTTTTTGCAATGCCTCAAATACATTATACCCTTCTATGGAGCGGGCGGAGCCTTTTGCAACGCCGTGAGCATCACTAAACACAATGGTGGGGTGCTGGGTATGTTCCTTAACCCGCCCTGCAACGATACCCGCAATGCTTTCGTGAATTTCTGGGATAAAAAGCACCAGCACATCGTCAAGCTGCGACATTTCAAGGCTTGCAATGGTATTGTCCACGTGCTTTGCACACAACGTTTTGCGCTCTTCATTAAGCTCCACAAGCTCTGCGGCAAGCTCTGCGGCACGGGCTTCATCTTGCGTCAAAAACAGTTCTACTGCTAAATCAGCACAAGAGAGCCTGCCGCTGGCATTAATGCAAGGCCCAAGTACAAATCCGATTGCAAAATCATCTATACTATTATACTCCAAATTTCGAGCTTTTACAAGAGCATTTAAACCCACATTTTTTGTTCCTTGTGTATTTAGCAGACGCAAGCCATTTTTTGCTAAAATACGGTTTTCATCCACCAAGTCAACTACATCACAAAAAGTGGCAATCGTAGCAAAAACTAAGGCTTCATCAGCCGCTTCAAAATCAATATTACTTTCGGCATAAAGATGCTGTATGAATTTATAGGAAAGTCCTGCCGCCGATAATTCTTTGAAAGGATATTTGCAAGATGACTGTTTTGGATTGATTATAGCGGCGGCTGGCGGCAGAACCTCCTGTCTGCTGCCATCTTCCTTTTCTGTAAAAGGCGGCTCGTGGTGGTCTATAATAATTACTTCAATTCCAAGCTCCGCAGCCCTCGTTACCTCATCAGCCGCCGCAATGCCGTTATCCACCGCAATCAAAATATGACAATCATTTGCAATTTCTTCAACTGCCGCTAAATTAAGTCCGTATCCCTCTTTTTCACGATGAGGTATATAATGCCAAATATCTGCCCCAAGCCCCTCTAAACCTTTTCGCAAAATTACTGTACTGCTTACGCCGTCGGCATCGTAATCACCAAAAATGCAAAACCGCTTGTCGGCTTCAATGCCATCTTGAATGATATTTGTAGCTTTTGCAACCCCCATCATTTCATCCATTGGATGCAAATAATCAAGTATTGGATTTAAAAACCGTATGGCGGTATTTTTGCTCCTTATATTTCTATTTGCCAAAATATTACATAAAACGGGGTCAATTTTCAGTACCTCGCTCATTAGTTCGATGTTCGCATCATTTTTTCGTAAGACCCATCTTTTCATTTATAATCCGCCGCCTATCTGCTTGTCGATTGTTGTAAAAACAGTGTATCAAAAAAGAGCCTGAGGGTCAAGACAAACCTTTTTGCAAAAATTAAAAATTTATGTTGCAATCTTTTTCAAAGTCTGCTACAATATACCTGTGTCTTTTGAAAAGGCGTGTTTTATTGATTTTGTAAGGAGGTGTATATAGATGGCTGCAAGATGTGAAATTAGCAATAAAGGCGTGCAGGTTGGTCATAAAATAAGCATGACAAGAAGCAAGGTTTCTCGCCGTTCAAAGCGCACATGGAAGCCTAATCTTAAAAAGGTTAAGGTAATGGATGCCAACGGCTCTGTTAAAACCATGAAAATTTGCGTTAAAGAGTTGCGTAATTTGAAAAAATCCACAGCGTTTAGCCGTGTGATTTAATGGGGTGGTTTTGGTGCAAAAAATCAAAATTTTAAGCGTTTTTGGAACAAGACCAGAAGCCATAAAGATGGCACCCTTGGTAAAAGTTTTGTCGGCATCTGCTTTGGTGGATTCTTTGGTATGCATTACGGCACAGCATCGGGAAATGTTAGATAGTGTGCTGGATGTTTTTGGCATAATACCCAATTATGACCTTGACATTATGACCAAAAACCAAGACCTTGCAAGCATAACCACAAAAGCTCTAAACGGCATAATGGATGTTTTGGCGGATGCAAGGCCTGACTTTGTGTTGGTTCATGGCGACACAACCACTACCATGGCGGCATCGCTTGCGGCGTTTTATGCGAAAATTCCATTAGGGCATGTTGAGGCGGGGCTTCGTACCCACGAGAAATACGCACCTTTTCCCGAAGAGATAAACCGCCGCATTGTAGGAGTTTGTGCTGACATTCATTTTGCACCAACCCAAACAGCAAGGGATAATATTCGTTCAGAAGGTGAGTGGGGCGACCGCATTTTTATTACAGGCAACACAGAAATTGACGCCGCCGCAAACTTAACCCGTAAGTCCTATAACTTTAACGAAAAAAGATTAAATGAATTGGACTTTAAGGGCAAGCGTATCATCACCATGACTGCTCATAGGCGTGAAAATCACGGCAAACCTTTGGAAGACATTTGTCATGCGGTGTTGCGTATTGCACAAGATTTTAAAGATGTTCATGTGGTATACCCCGTACACCCATCCCCGGTCGTGCAAAGTACAGCACACAAAATTTTAGGCGACCAAAGTGGCATTTTACTAACAAATCCGTTGGATGTACAAGATTTACACAATTTAATGGCACGTTCGTATCTTGTGCTTACCGATTCGGGTGGACTGCAAGAGGGTGCTGCGTATCACAATGTGCCTGTGGTAGTTTTGAGAAATGTAACAGAACGACCAGAGGGCATAGATGCTGGTTGCTTGGTGCTGGGCGGCAACGAAGAAAATTCAGTTTACAATGCTGCGTCAAAACTGCTATTAGATGAAGCGGCTCACAAAGCAATGTCGGAAGCAAAAAATCCTTTTGGGGACGGACTTGCATCCCAACGTATTTTAGGAAACATTTTGTACTTTTTTGGCAAGTCTTGCCAAAGACCAGATGAATTTGAAGCATAGGAAAGAAGGCAAAGAAGTGGACCTATCACGCGAAACAAAGGGTTTCTTAAAAGGTATACTTGTATTTTCTGTACTGGGCTTGGTTATCGGTTTTTTTGTTGTGCCTTCAACAATAGACACACGAAGCTATTTTCAAATCATTAGGTTTGATATTCCGTTTTTTAACCTGCCTGCAAATATCAGCTATGCTATTGGTGTGGCGGTTGGTGCAATAATGGCAGCTATTAAATGCCTTTTGCTGGAAAGGGCAGTAAATAAAGCCCTTAAAATGGAAAACAAACAAAGGGCTTCCCTTTACATGCGTGCGGGATATATGCCGCGTTTTTTGCTCACGGGTTTAGCATTATTTGCGTCCGTGTTTTTTCTTGGTTTTTTTGGTATAATCGGAGCGATAATCGGCACAATGTCGCTTACTCTCTCCGCATATATAGTCGGTGTTTTTGAGCGAAAAAGCTCAAAACGCTCGGCAGAAGAAATTAGCAAAATTCTAGAATCTAAATCCGAAAGAAAGGAGGAGTAGAGTATGAATTTTGACATACAGGCACGCTGGCGATTGTACATTACTGACAATATTTGGATAAATATAACTGACACGACTATTTCCACATGGATTGTTGGTGCGGTTTTAATTCTTTTGGCAGTCGTTGTACGCGTTAAATTGAAAAAATTTAAGCCTGTGCCTGAAACAAGGTTTCAAAATATAATCGAAGCCTTGGTGGAGTTCTTTGACAATCACGTCACTACGATTATGACCAAAAAGTACGCTCATTTTGGAGCATGGTTTTTCGGCTTGTTTTTGTTTTTGCTATTGGCAAACATCAGTGGTATTTTTGGCTTGCGTCCGCCAACGGCAGACTTTGCCACCACTTTCCCGCTTGCATTTACCACAGTTATTTTAATGCAAGTTATTGGAATACGCTACAATATGAAAAAAGGCGAATACGTAAAGGAATTTTTCCGACCTGTTTTCATATTTTTCCCGCTTAACGTTGCGAGCGATATTTCACGCTCTATATCGTTAAGTTTGCGTTTGTTCGGCAATATGCTTGGCGGTCTTGTACTTATGGGTCTTATATATGGGCTTTTCCCACGCTTTGTTCAAATTGGTGTGCCGGGTGCTTTGTCCCTTTATTTTGACCTTTTCGTCGGTGCGTTGCACGCATTCATCTTTGTTACCCTTTCCATGTACTTCTTGATGATGAAAGTGCCGGAAACAGATTAAAGTCCGCAACGGACAACTAAATTTAGCAACAACAAATTAAATAAATTTTCCAAACATTTTAGGAGGAAGAAAAAATGCTTAATTATGTGTATCAAAACCTATCGACTGTTCTATCGGTCGCACCTGTCATGGGTCATGAGGGCGCAGTAGCCTCTATTATTACTGCTTCTATATTTGGTGCTGTTATCGCTGTTTTGGCTGGTATGGCTCCATCTTTAATGCAAGGTTACACAGCCGCAAGAGCTGTTGAAGCTGTTGGCCGTCAACCAGAAGCTGCTGGTCAAATCCGCTCTACTATGATTATCGGTGGTGTACTTGCTGAAACTGGTGGTGTTTATGGTTTGACAATTTCTCTATTGCTTGTTTTCGTAAACCCATTTGTAGACATGTATCTTGACGCAATGGCAGCACTCTAAAATCCAGAAACTAAACGCTAGTTATTAGTTACTAGGAGAGGAGGTTTTGTGTTGCTAAAAAATTTACTTACTGCAATAAATCCCGTTAGGCTTACTGCTGGTTCTGGCGCAGACTTGGCAGAGTATGACAGAGTTTTAGGGCTGGATATTAACACGCTTTATGACATAATTTTTATTTGGATAAACGTAATTGTGATTATCCTTGTTTTATCGTGGCTTCTTTACAAGCCTGTGCGTAAATTTCTTAACGACCGCAAAGACCGCATAGCGGGAGAGCTTGCAAAAGCAGCCGAGGACATGCAAGTGGCTAATGATGCCCGTGCGGAATACGAAGGCAAAATGCTTGCAATTTCTGGCGAACGTGAAGACATTTTGGATGCGGCAAGAAAACTTGCGGGCGAAAAGGAAGTAGCAATCATAGCAAGCGCAAATGACGAAGCACGACTTATTATGGAACGTGCGAAAACGGAAATTGAGCGCGAGCGTGAAAAAGCCCGTGACGAAGTCCGTACTCAAATTGTTCAAGTTTCTGCTATGATGGCAGAAAAGCTCATTGGCGGCGGCATGGACGAAGCCACCAAAAGCAGAATTTTAGATGATGCTATTGCTGAATTGGGGGATGCCGTATGGACCAAATAGCCGTATTGCGTTACGCCAAAGCATTATTTGAAATATCGGTAGAAAAAAACCAGTTAGATGAATACAATCAAGCCGCAAAGGACATTTTGGCTGTATTAAATTCAGATAAAGACTTTGCTGCCATTGTAAACCACCGTGCTATTTCTGCCAGTGATAAAATGGCGACCATGCAGACCATTTTTGAGGGCAAAGTGCCTGAGGACTTTATTGGGCTTTTTTCCCTTATTTTCAAACGTGGCCGCCAAAGAGAGCTTGCGGGGGTGCTTGCACGCTTTGAAGATTTGTATAAAGAGCATAAGCGTATAGCAGTAGCAAAAATATATTCCGCGCAGCCGCTGGATGATGCAAAAAAAGCAGAAATTGCTGCGGTTTTGGCTAAAAAACTGGAAAAAACTATCGAGCTTGAAGTAATGATTGACCCTACATTGATAGCTGGTTTTAAGGCAGAAGTGGACGGATATGTTTTTGATGCATCCACCAAGAACCAAATTAGCAAATTAACAAAGCAGTTGATGACGGCAGCCAAATAGTTATAGCCGCCGCAACATCCGAAACTATAAAGGAGAAAAAATATATGTCTCTTAGACCTGAAGAAATTAGCTCTGCTATCAAAGAGCAAATAAAAGGATATACGGCTCGCTTGGATATTGCCCAAGTGGGTACTGTTATACAGGTCGGTGATGGTATTGCCCGTGTTTTCGGCTTGGAAGGGGCTATGGCTGGCGAGCTGTTAGAATTTGCTAATGGCGTGCATGGCATGGCGTTAAACCTTGAAGAAGATAATGTGGGTGTGGTGCTATTAGGTAGCGACGAAGGCATTAAAGAAGGCGACGCTGTTAAATTGACAGGACGTGTTGTTGAAGTGCCTGCAGGTGACGCTATGATAGGGCGTGTCGTAAATGCTCTTGGCGAGCCTATTGACGGCAAAGGTCCTATAAATGCTACTTCAAGCCGCCCAATGGAGCGTGTTGCTCCTGGTGTTATTACCCGTCAAGAGGTTTCTGTGCCTGTTCAAACAGGTATTAAGGCCATTGACAGCATGGTACCTATTGGGCGTGGCCAGCGTGAGCTTATTATCGGCGACCGCCAAACAGGTAAAACCGCCATCTGTATCGACACCATCATCAACCAAAAAGGACAAGACCTACTTTGCGTTTATGTCGCAATAGGTCAAAAAGCGTCCACTGTTGCCCGTGTTGTTTCTAAATTAGAAGAAACGGGTGCAATGGACTATACAACCGTTGTTGTGGCTAATGCCTCCGACACTGCTCCGCTTCAATACATGGCACCGTATTGCGGTGTTGCTATTGCAGAAGAATGGATGGAACAAGGCAAGGACGTTTTAGTTATTTACGACGACCTTTCAAAACATGCCGTGGCATATCGTGCAATGTCTTTGTTGTTACGCCGTCCACCAGGACGTGAAGCATACCCCGGTGATGTTTTCTACTTACACAGCCGCCTTTTAGAGCGTGCCGCACGCCTTAACAAAGACTACGGCGGCGGCTCTATCACGGCTTTGCCTATTATAGAAACCCAAGCGGGCGACGTTACGGCATATATACCAACAAATGTAATTTCCATTACAGACGGGCAAATTTTCTTGGAGTCCGATATGTTTAACGCCGGTATTCGTCCTGCGGTAAACCCCGGTCTTTCGGTATCCCGTGTTGGCGGCTCTGCCCAAATTAAAGCTATGCGCCAAATTGCAGGCCCTATCCGTGTTGAGCTTGCGCAATACCGTGAGCTTGCGGCGTTTGCCCAATTCGGCTCTGACCTTGATAAGGACACCTTGGAGCGTCTTAACCATGGTCTGCGTATTGTGGAAATTTTGAAACAAGGGCAATACAAGCCAATGAAGGTAGAAGAGCAAATTGTCGTGCTTTTTGCGGTTACCAACAAGTATCTTGCGGATGTAGCTGTTGAAAACATAGGTCCGTTTGAGGCTGGGCTTTTAGAGTATTTCCATACGAGCCACAGCGAAATTCTTGCTCAAATTGCGCAAAAGCGTGAAATTACAAAAGAACTTGAAGCCGAGCTGCGCAAAGCCATTGAAGAGTTTAAGCGTTTGCCGCAAAAATAGGGGGTGGAGTAGATGGCAACAATGCGTGATATTAAAGGGCGTATACGTTCTGTCACCACCACCAAAAAGACCACGAAAGCTATGAATTTGGTATCTTCCGCCAAAATGGCAAGAGCCAGAGGCAAGCTAAATGCGGCAAGCCCCTATTTTTCGCTGGTTCGCAGGGCTATTAGCGACATTTTAAAAACTGACGCAAAATTAATTGAGCATCCTGCTTTTGAAGGCTTTCGTACCATCAAAAAGACTTTGGTTGTGGTTATTGCCAATGACCGTGGTCTTTGCGGCGGCTACAATGCCAATATTACTAAATTGGCGGCAAATCTTGCGGTTCAGCTTTCTGACGAAGGCAAAGAAGTTGCTTTTATTACGATAGGCAACAAAGCAAGAGATTTCATGCGCCGCAGTGGTGCTAATATTGTCAAGTCATATTTTGGCATTTCTGAAAGCCCAAGCATGGAAGATGCAAGGGAAATTGTTGAAGAAATTGTTGAACAATATGAAAATGGGGATTATGACGAGGTTTATGTCTGCCACACCCAATTTGTGTCGGCAATAAGCTATATCCCAACTGCTTTGCGTCTTTTGCCTATGTCTGCCGAAGATTTTAAAGACGAGGATGACCGAAAAATAGACATTATGAAATTTGAACCATCTACCGAAGAGGTTTTAAGCTACGCCATTCCGAAATACCTTGGTACGGCTATGTTTGAATGCATGATAACATCTGCCGCTTCTGGGCAGGGTGCTACTATGACTGCAATGGATTCTGCCACAGAAAATGCAGAAAACATCATCTCTGACCTAACTCTTATGTTAAATAGGGTGCGTCAAGCGGCTATAACCCAAGAAATTTCAGAAATCGTTGGCGGAGCAAATGCCCTCTCGTAGGGGCGAGCATTGCTCGCCCGCCATGACGGGCAGAAAGGAGTTGTAAACTTGACTGGTAAAATTACCCAAATAATAGGCGCGGTTTTGGATATTAAATTCCCTGTGGACGCTATGCCGAATTTGTACAATGCTGTGCAAGTTAAACACGGAGAGCTAAATGTTGTTGCAGAAGTAGCGCAACACCTTGGGGACGGCGTTGTGCGTGCAATCGCTATGTCTTCTACCGACGGCCTTACAAGAAATATGGATGTTGTTGATACAGGAGCGGCTATATCTGTTCCTGTTGGTGAAGCCACTTTGGGGCGTATTTTCAACGTCCTTGGTGAAGCTATTGACGACAAACCAACCCCAGATACCACTCGCTGGAAAATTCACCGTGAAGCCCCTAGCTTTGCGGAGCAAGCGGCGGCTGTTGAAATGCTTGAAACAGGCATAAAAGCCGTTGACCTTCTTTGCCCATACGCAAAAGGCGGTAAAATTGGTCTTTTTGGCGGTGCGGGTGTTGGTAAAACGGTTCTTATTACGGAGCTTATCCGTAATATCGCAACGGAGCACGGCGGTTATTCCGTTTTTGCTGGCGTTGGTGAGCGTACACGTGAAGGAAACGACCTTTACCACGAAATGGCAGAGTCTGGTGTTATTGATAAAACGGCACTTTGCTTTGGACAAATGAATGAGCCGCCGGGTGCAAGAATGAGAATAGCACTTACGGGTCTTACAATGGCGGAATATTTCCGTGATGAGCAAGGGCAAGACGTATTGTTGTTCGTTGACAATATTTTCCGTTTTATTCAAGCTGGTTCTGAAGTGTCCGCACTTTTGGGGCGTATGCCGTCTGCGGTAGGTTATCAACCAACCCTTGCTACAGAAGTTGGTATGCTGCAAGAGCGTATTGCTTCTACAAACAAAGGCTCTATTACTTCCGTTCAAGCGGTTTACGTGCCTGCGGATGACTATACTGACCCAGCACCAGCCACAACATTTGCCCACTTGGATGCTACAACAGCACTTTCAAGAAGCATTGTTGAGCTTGGTATTTACCCTGCTATTGACCCGCTTGTTTCTACATCAAGGATTCTTGACCCGCAGATTTTGGGCGATGTTCACTATAACACCGCCCGTGGTGTGCAAGAAATTTTGCAGCGTTATAAAGAGCTGCAAGATATTATAGCCATTCTTGGTATGGACGAACTTTCTGAGGCGGATAAAATTGTTGTTGCAAGAGCACGTAAAGTTCAGCGTTTCTTGTCCCAACCATTCTTCGTTGCAGAAAAATTCACCAACTATCCAGGACGCTACGTGCCTGTTGCAGAAACTGTACGTGGTTTTGCCGAAATTTTGGAAGGTCGCCACGACCACATTCCAGAAGGTATGTTCCTTACAGCAGGCGGTATAGACGATGTTATCCAACGCTATAAAGATAGTCAACAACAATAGAAGGTGGTGTGAATGAGCTATGGCAGAAAAAAGCAAAAAGTTTCGCCTTAGAATTGTAACACCCGCCAAAACGGCTGTTGACAAAAATGTGGACATGGTGATTATGCAGACCGTTGACGGTCAAATAGGTGTGTTAAGCGGACACGAGCCGCTTACAACCGTGCTTGGCATTGGCACTTTGCGGTATTATGATGACGAAAAAATAGAGCGGGTGGCACTTTTGGGCGGCTTTACAGAAATTGGCCAAACAGAAGTTGTTGTGCTGGCAGACATTGCAGAACACCCCGACGAAATTGACGCAGAACGTGCAAGGCGAGCAGAAGAACGTGCAAGAAAACGCCTTAAAGATAAGGCGGAAGGCCTTGACTACCTTCGTGCAGAGCTTGCTCTTCGCAAATCTCTTGTCCGTCAAGAAATAATGGCTGGTCCTCTGACCTCTGAGAAGAAGTAATATTTTTTACCGCATACTTTTTGATAAAATCTGCGTATATTAAGATATATGCAGATTTTTTATTGCCAAATATAAAGGAGGAAAATTTTATGCAAGAAGAGAGAATGCAAGTGTTAAAAATGATTGATGAGGGCAAAATAACCGTGGACGAGGCTACAAAATTGCTGAATGCTCTTGGTGCAAAGGCTTGTTGCGAAGCCAAGCCAACCACAGAAGAGAAGTGGGCAAAATTCCAAGAAGACACAAAGGAATTTTTTAAAGAAATGGGGCAAAAAATTAACCAAGCGTGTGAAAAAGCCAAGCCCAAGATAGAGTCTGCCGCAAAAACTGTGGTGGCAAAAACAGCCCAAGCCTGCGATAATATAGCTCAAAGCCTTAATGAAAAAGTGGCAAAAATGCAAGAAAAAGAAAGCTGCTGCGGCGGTAATTGTTGCGGTAACAAAGAATGTGTTGTTCATCATCCTGCTGACAATGGTCAAAGACCAGCATAAAGATAATGTTAGAAAGACCTCCTTGGTGGGGTCTTTTTGGATTGTTAAACATTCCAAAAAAGATGCGGACAAGTTCGCATCGACAAAATCGTAGGGGCGGCATTTTGCCGCCTTTTGGAGCTAATGCTTTGCCAAATTCGACTTCAAGACGAAAGCGTGGCGGGCGGCAGAATGCCGCCCCTACAAAGAACCCGTTGCTGCAAACTATTGTCCACTCTTTTCAAAAAATTCCACTTGTGTTTATGCGAAAAAAGACGTATAATCTATGCAACGACATTTGGGGGCGAAATTATGAAAAAAGTGCGGAAAATTTTGGTATTTTTGGTGGTTGTTCTTGCGGTTCCAAAAGTGGTTTGGGCTGATGAAATGGCGGATGTGATACATATTCCGCATGATTTCAACATTTATAGCGGAAATTATTTTGGGGCAGAACATATTGCTACATTTACAGCGCAGGATGTTTTGGTGGTCGCACAGGCACGTAATGGGTGGATACAAATAAGTTCTTATATCGGATATGTTTGGACAAGGATTGCACCGCAGCCAAGCGATGCTTTGGCAGGGCGCATTATTATTTTAGATGCAGGGCATGGTATAGAAAACAGCCCTACTTTTGAGGGATATATTGAGTCCGTGGCTATGCTGCAGCTTGCTTTTGAAATAAAATTACTGTTAGAGCAACACGGCGCAACAGTATTGCTGACCCGCAAAGAGCAATACGACATTCATTTGACGGTGCGCGCGGCACAAATAAACATTTGGTCGCTGGAGTTTTTACATGATTTCAAACTGCAAGAGTTAGAGCTTTACATAGAACAAAATGAAGAATATGCAAAAAGTTTGCAATATCAAATTGAAGAAATAGAGCGGCTTATAGGCGTAATGCAGAATGTGATGTATGACTGGCAGGCATATGCCCCAACATATTTTAACTTTCCTTTTGACAGAACACGCCAAAGGGTGATAGACCCTGATTTGCGGCGTATTTTTGAGCTTCAAGCCGACCCCATTATACGGGATAATTTTTTGATGCTGTCGTTACATTCAAATGCAACACCTCGTCCTGTAAACACAGCCATAAACGGCGTGGATATTTTCCATATGACTAATAACTTTGAAGGCAGTGCAAATTATTTTGCTGAATATTCTAATGTAGAGCGAACGTATAGGCTTTCCAATATTTTAATGGACAGCATAACCCAAACGGGCTTGGCAAGCCGAGGCATACGACCCAGTAATTTTTTTATTATACGTGAACATAATCTTGCTGGAATTTTGGTAGAAAATGGGTTTCACACCAACTACCACGACCGAATGTTGCTTTCAAATTTTTATTTCTTGCAATCACTTGCGGCGGCATACGAGGACGCTATTTTAGACTTTTTTGCATACAAACATTAATTTGTTAACTATACTACACCATTTGCGCAAACGCAAATGGTGTAGGTCGTTCAATCGAGTTTAAAATTTGCAACACCAGCATTGCAAATTTTAAACTCATTTCACTATATCAAAAAAACTCTTGACATTTTTGGCATCATTGTTTATAATACGTTGTAGCGATTTTGTCGCTTGCCCAAATGGCGGAACCGGTAGACGCACAGGACTTAAAATCCTGCGGGCTCAACACCCGTGCCAGTTCGAGTCTGGCTTTGGGCATTGTGAATACCGACTTTCTCTTTATTGGTGATTGTCGGTATTTTGTTTTATATAGTGAATTAACTTGAAAACACTAACACGAAGTGTTAGGATGTTTTCAAGTATGACATCTATATCTTGTATTTTGGAAGGTGGTAGGCATGATTAAATTTACAGACGACCTTTTGGTTGGCGTAGGCAACATTGACGAACAGCACAAAGAACTTTTTGAGAGAATAAACGCTGTTACGGCTTTGGGTGCAAAGTCTGTCAGCAAAGAAGTAACAGACAAAACTATTAAAATGCTTGGGGACTATATCATCAAACATTTTCGTGACGAAGAGCTTTTGCATCGTCAGTACGGATACCCAAAAGCTGACAAACACAAAGATATGCATACGGCTTATATAGAAAGCTATAAAAAACTTGTAGCAGAATATAATGCAAACGGTCCTTCGGCTGCCTTTACACTTCAACTTAATAAATCTATTGTTGAATGGATTGTTAAACATATCCGCAGTGCAGATGCAGATTTTGGAAAATTTGTTAAAGCAAAGTAGGGGATTTTATGGAAATTATTTTGGCTGATGTTCATGGTTTTTGCTTTGGGGTTAAACGTGCTGTTGACGGGGTGTACGATGCCGTCAAAAAAGGGCGTGTTGTCACCCTTGGTCCCGTTACGCACAACAAGCGCGTGCTTGCCCAAATGGCTGATGCTGGTGTTTCGGTGGTTAATTCAGTTGACGAGGTGAGTGTGAGGAAAGACATTACTGTTGTGTTGCGGGCGCACGGTGTTGCTCCACATGTTTATGAGGAGCTAAACGAAAAAGGGCTAAAATATATCGACTTAACATGCCCTTGTGTTGCCGACAATCAAAAGCTGGCAAAGAAAATGCATGAAGATGGCTTTGTTGTGATTGTGGCAGGGGATGCCGCACATCCTGAGGTGGTGGGCATAAACGGATGGGCAGGGGATGCCGCCATCATCATTTCCTCTTTTGAAGAAGTGTCAAACCGTAAATGGGATAACCGCCGCAAATATTTTTTAATATCCCAGACGACTTTTAGCGCAGAAATTTTTGACCAAATTTCACATCTTCTTCATCAAAATATTAAAAATTTCAGTGTGCAAAACACAATTTGCAAAGCGACGATTGATAGACAAAATGCTTGTGCGCAATTAGCAAAAAAAGCGACAAAAATGCTTATTTTGGGCGATACAACAAGCTCTAACTCAAAGAAATTATATGACATAAGCCGCAACCTACAAAAAAATACATACCTTATCGAAAATATTGCAGATTTAGACTTGAAAAATTTTTCCACTTGTGATATAATAGGAATTACGGCAGGAGCATCCACTCCACCTGATGCCATAAAGGAGGCCATTAAACTAATGAGCGAAATTGAAAAGAACCTCAACAATGCAGAGGTAGTAGAGCAAGAATCAAATGAAACAGAAAATTTTGAGGATATGCTGAAAGAGTCAGTCACAACCTTGCATACGGGTCAGGTGGTTACGGGCAAAGTTATTAGCATTGTAAACGGCGAAGTTATGGTCGATTTGCAATATAAGTCAGACGGCATTATCCAACGCGGACAGTTTTCTGAAAACTCTGACGTAAACCCATCTGATGAAGTATCCCCTGGTGATGAAATAACCGTCTTTGTTCTTCGTGTAAATGACGGCGACGGCAATGTTTTGTTGTCCAAAAAACGTGTTGATGCCCAGCGTGGTTATAAAGACATTGATGCGGCATTTGTTAGCAAAGAGCCGCTTATGGGCAAGATTGTAGAAGTAACCAAAGGCGGTCTTATTGTTAATATTGGCGGCGTGCGTGTTTTTGTGCCGTCAAGTCAAGTATCCGCTCGTTTTACCCGTGATTTAAGCGAGTTTATGGGACAAGAGCTTTTGTTTAGCATTTTAGAGCTTGACAAAAGTAAGCGTCCATGGCGCATTATTGGCGGACGCAAAGAGTTAGCCGCAAAACTTGAAAAAGAAGCTAGGGACAAGGCTTTGGAAGGTCTTGAAGAAGGCTCAAAAGTCAGCGGCAATGTTACATCTGTTGCAAAATTTGGGGCATTTGTAGACATTGGCGGTGTTGATGGACTTATTCATGTTACAGAGCTTGGATGGGGCCGTACCAAAAAGGTCGAAGACGCACTTAAGGTCGGCGACAAAGTAGAAGCCTATGTCATCAAGATTAATCGTGAAACAGGCAAAATTTCTCTCACACTTAAAAGTGTGGAAAATGACCCGTGGCACAATCTTTTAACCCGCTATCCAGTAGGCTCTATTGTCATTGGCAAAGTGGTTCGTATGATGCCTTTTGGTGCATTTATTGAGATTGAAGAAGGTATTGACGGGCTTGTGCACATTTCACAAATTGCACACAAACATGTTAAGCATCCTGAGGATGTGCTGAGCATTGGGCAAGAAGTAGAAGTTAAGATAATGGAAATTGACACCGACAAGCGTAGAATTTCCTTGTCTGTAAAGCAAGCTATCGATATGGATTATGACGACTACGACGATGATTATGACGACGACTACGACGACTACGACGATGACGGGTATGATGATGCAGCACCAGAAGAAACCACAGAAGAATAGCAAAAGTGGAGTGGGGAATGTGAACGGTTGCATTCCCCATTGTTGATTGTAATAAAGGGGGATTGAGTGTGTGAGATTTTTGCAGGATACAAACAAACGCCATGAAGAAAACGGCGTGATTTTTTGGAATAAAGATGGCACATATATTGGCAGTGATGTCAAAATTGGAGCAGGAACAGAAATTTTGCCGGGGGTTATTATTGAAGGCAATACCACCATTGGGAAAAATTGTAAAATTGGGGCAAACACCCATTTAGTTGACATGCAAATTGGGAACAATGTTGAAATACGGTACACCATTGCGGAAAAGTCAAGCATTGGGGACACTTCGGTTATTGGTCCTTTTGCCCAAATCCGCCCCGGCACAAAACTTGGTAAAAATACAAAAATTGGTAATTTTGTTGAGATTAAAAATACTGTTATGGGGGATAACTCCAAGGCAAGCCATCTCAGTTATATTGGTGATGCGGTTATTGGTTGCGGCGTAAACATTGGTTGCGGCACAATTACAGTAAATTACGACGGGGCAAAAAAACACACCACAAACATTGAAGACGGCGTATTTGTGGGTTGCAATGCAAACCTTATCGCACCCGTTACCATTGGAGAAGGCTCTACCATTGCGGCGGGGTCTACTATTAGCAAAAATGTGCCGCCAAATTGCCTTGCGGTGGCAAGGGCAAAGCAGGAAAACAAAGAAGGGTGGACACCACCAAAAAAACGATAAAATTGGGAGAAAAACAATATGAAAAGACTTTGGACTTTTGCAATACTAATTTTTGCTGCTGTATTTTTGGCGGCTTGCGGCGGAAGTGATGCGGCGGATGATAATGCGCAAAATGACGAGCCGGCGGAACTAATTATTCAAGTTGAAAAGGCAGATGACATAAATTTAGCAGATTTTGAGAACCTGCACGACTTTCATATTAGGGAGGATGGTGCAAAGCTCGTAATTTGGGCAAATATGACGCTTGCCAATTTTAGCGTTGCTTGGCTTGCCGGCGACTTTGTAAATGACGAGCTTGTGTTTACGGTTCACAACTATGCTGCGTACACCCAAACAATTAATGTAGGTGAAGCTGCTGTTTTACGCTATTATATGGGGCAGGGTACTTTGCCGCATATGGGCGTTAGCTTTGATGCAGGCGGTGTGCGCCGTTACTTCATTGTGCAGCAAAGCATGATGGATGGGCAGTGGCGTATTAGTGAATTTGAACCATGGACTGGCGACATGGCGAATTTGCCAAATAACGGACAGCCTGTTGCAGAAATAAGCGAGTACGGCAGACAGGTTGCTACAAATTTTTTAGCAAATTTTGACAGCTTGTTTACGCCTGTTTTTAGCATGGTTTACGGATGGGACTTTGAACGGGAAATAGGATATGCCACGGGAATATATTCCGCATGGGATGCAAGTAGCGAGGAACTTCTTACAACCGAAAACCCCGACATTCTTTTCACGCTTAATGCAGAATGGCAGATTGAATTTTTAGATGCAAACCGCAATAGGATTACCAATGTACCGTGGATAGTCGGCGATAATTTCGCAAATTATTTTCATTTGTTTGATTTTGACGGCAGTGGTATTCCCGACATTCTTGTCCATTTTCAGCAGACTTTTGACGGCGGATACGGCGGGTTTTATAGAATTTTCCGTTATTTTGACGGGGCATATGTGATGCTTGAAATGGTAACTTTTGTGGATGGCGCAATAAGAGATTGGACGCATTTTGGGGCTATTCACGAGCTATTTTTAGCCGAAGACGGCAGGATTATTGCCCATTTAAATTCAGAATACAGCGGCTTTGAAATAAGCCACATAGTCTTTAACGGCAGGCAGGCGGAGTTTTATATGATGCCTTTGCCAAATTTTGACTGGGAAGAATGGACACGGCATCACTGGGAGCGTTGGGAAGAAACCCCACGAGGTTGGGAGCGTATTGACAGTTGGGCGTTTCACAACCCCACCCTTTTTGGCACGGATATTCGTATAGAGCCTTTGCGTTCTTTTGAGCAGCTTGGTGAGGAGATTTGGGATTATTTAATGCACAATAGAAATTAGGCAAAGCGGGGGATGCCTTGTGAAAAAAATATATATTCCAATTATGGCTGCTTTTGCCTTGATGCTGCTGGTTGCTTGCGGCGGTGATGATGAAAGCGTTTATTTCGACGAGCATGTATACGAAAATGGCAATGGGAAATCGAATAGCAACAATTATGACACCGAGATATGGCAGTCTATTTGGGTTGTTGAAACTGACGAAGAATTTTTAAAGACCTTTGACACCGTGCGGGAGTTTAATTATAACGAAGTACGGACTTTGCGTGATGGCTTGATTGGCGGCTTTGACGGCGGCAAAAGGCTTTCTATTTGGATGGATTTTGATGTTACTGATTTTTCTGTGATAGTAGTAGACAGAATCTTGGTCAATGAAGAGGAAATATTCGGCTCTTTTGGCAACCTTGGGACGATAGCGGAATTGGAAGCAGGGAGTGTATTTTTAATTGACAACTATGTTATAAGTTGGGGCTTTCCAAGAAGCGGAATTAGTTTTATTGACCCCTGCGGCGCAAGGCGTTATTACATGCTTTTGCAGGGAATAAACAATAACTGGCGTTTGGATGAATTTGAGAATAGACAACAAGAATTTGGCGAGTGGCGGCTGTCTTGGTGGGAAAATGCGATAGAGCCATCCATTGCCGTGCCAAATTCCGAACTGCGAGAGGAATTGCTTGAAAAAACAGGCATTAGTGAGTATGGATGGCAGGTTGCTGTGGACTTTTTAAGCGGTTTTGACACTCTTTTTGAACCTGTTTTTAACAATGCTTTTGGTATGCAAACGGGAGGTAGCTATTGGGCTTTTGACCGAATTAGAGGGCGGGAAGTTATAACATACGACCCTCCAAATATTTTCTTTGATTTTGAAGTCATAGGGTTTCTAGATAGGCACAAAAACCGCATAACCGATGTGCCGTGGATATACGTTGACAATGGATGGGAGTTTTACGCTCATTCTGTTAGGCTGTATGATTTTGACGGCAACGGCATACCTGATATTTTTGTTAATTTTATAGCGGTTCAACATGTTCAACAAATAGGTATTTATAATATATACCGTTATATGGGCGGCGAATATAGGCTTTTGGAGCAAAGAACGGTGATGCTTGACGGTCGGGTTCTTCCTTATGTGAACATAGGGCATGATTTTAGGGTGTTTACAGATGACCTTGGGCGTTTGATTGCGTTTAGTGAACCTAGCTTTGTATTTGATGGTGCTTATCATCATCTTGTTTTTGATGGCGAGAAGGCAATTTTTAACAGAATATTGGAAGATACGCCAAATGAAGGCGTTGCGTGGGAAGAATACGTTGAGGCATGGCGGATATGGTTTGAGCATCACTGGTCTGTGTGGGAGATTGTTGAGGAAATTTCACTACATGCTCACGTGCAAACGGACAGTTGGCTTGACCACAGCCCAACAATTTTTGGCACAGATATTAGCTTGACACTGATGCATCCTTTTGACGAATTGCGGGACGAGATGATGGTGTATTTAATATATAATAGGTGATTTGGTGATTGTATGTTTTTGATAGTTGGGCTGGGCAACCCCGGCAGACAGTATGCGGCGACACGGCATAACATGGGCTTTGAGGTTGTTGACAAGCTGGCGCATGACTGGGATGTTAAAATAAAGGCGAGCAAATTTGACGCATACAGCGGCGAAACTTTTATAATGGGGCATAAGGTGGTGCTGGTGAAGCCCACCACCTACATGAACCTTTCTGGGCGTGCTGTGCGGGATTTTGTGCGTTTTTTTAAGATGCCGCAGGAAGATTTTGCCTCAAAGTTGATTATTGTTTACGACGACACGGACTTGGCTTGCGGCAAAATACGTGTGCGTGTGCGGGGCAGTGCCGGCGGACATAATGGTATGAAAAATATATTGTATACCCTTGAAACAGAGGACTTTGTGCGTGTGCGCATTGGGGTTGGCAAACGCCCTGAGGGGTGGACGCAGGCGGATTATGTGCTTTCACGCTTTGGCAAAGATGAAGAGGATGAGGCGGTGCGGGGCATTATTGCCGCCGCAAAGGCTGTGGAGGATATAATACACCATGGGGTGGATTTTGCAATGAATAAACATAACCCCGCACAAAAACCGTTGTTGTAGGGGCGGACACGAGCATTGCGTTAGCAATGCGGGGCCTGCCGCCCGCATTCCGACTGGGAGGTGGATTTGGCAAACTGTCAGCTTCTGCGGGCGGCTAATAGCCGCCCCTACAAGGCGCAATAATCATCCAAAATAAAACGGAGAGTAGTAGTGGATAAGACTAGATTTTTGGACCCCTTAAAACAAATTGAGAGTTTTAACCAAATTTTGGGGGAATTAACAAAAAAAGGAGCAACGTCGGCTCTTTGTACGGGTACGGTGGACGGGCAAAAGAGCCACTTGTTGTGGGCTTTTGCGCAAGACTCTTTTGCAAACCGCCCTTTTGTTGTGCTTACCCACAGCGAGGCAAGGGCAAAAGAAATTGCCGCAGACCTTGGTTTTTTTGCAGGTGATGCGTTATATTTTCCTGTGCTTGACTTTATGGCGGGGTATGTGGACGTTGCGAGCAAGGATGTTTTGTGCCAGCGGCTTTTTGTGCTGGATGCCTTGATGCAGGGAGGTACACAGCCCCTTGTGGCGACTATGGATGCTTTGACGGCGGGGATAAGCCCGCCTGATACGCTTGCGAAGGCTGTAATAAAAATTGCCGATGGGGATGAAATTAATTTAACCCAGCTTGCAGGGCGGCTTGTAGACATTGGGTACGAAAGGGCACAGCAGGTCGAAGGGCATGGGCAATTTGCAATTCGTGGCGGCATTGTTGATATTTTTTGCCCTCTTGCCGCATACCCCGTGCGCATTGAGCTTTGGGGGGACGAGGTGGACTCCATACGCTTTGTTGACCCCCTTACCCAGCGTTCTATTGATGGGGAAAAGCCCGCAGACATCCAATTCTTCCCAATGAAAGAATATTTTGGCGGTGAGCCGTCAAGTCTTTTTGACTACCTGTCAAAGAACACCATAATTTTTGTGGACGAAGCAAACCGCTGTGCGGTGCGGCTTGACGAAATGCAAACCGAGCGCACACTCTTTTTGCAAGACCTTATTGAAAAAGGGCGTATTGCCCCCGAAGATATTGCAAAGAGCTTTGACTACCCCGACATTGTTAGGCTCGCCGAAGCCTTTGACGTGGTGATGTTCAACCTCATGGCGCAAAGTGTAAGGGATTTTAAACCCAAGCTAATTGCCCATTTTGAGGGCAAGGCAGTAACGACATATGCGGGGCGAATTGACCTTTTGGCAGAAGATATTGACTATTTTTCCACACAGGGGTATGAGGTTTTTTTGCTTGCGCCAAGCGAGGCAAAGGCGGCGAGGTTGCGAGAGGACATCAATTACAGCAATGTCCACATTATGGCGGGGGATATTGCAAATGGCTTTGAATACCCGCAGGCAAAATTTGCGGTAATGCCCTTTGCAGACAGTGCCGCCGCACCAAAAAGAAAGAAAACCCGCAGTCTGAAACGCAAAAAAGGGCTTGCAATAGAGCATTTTACAGACCTTAACACAGGCGACTATGTTGTGCATGACAGTCTTGGCATAGGGCAGTTTTTGGGGCTGGAAAAAATTGCTATTGACGGCTTTTTCCGTGATTATTTAAAAATTGGGTATCGTGGCGAAAGTAATCTTTATGTTGCCGTAAACCAAATGGACGTACTGCAAAAATATATTGGCGGCGAAAATGCAAAGCCCCAGCTTTCCCGCCTTGGCGGGGATGCGTGGACAAAGACCAAAGCAAGAGTACGGGCAGAGGTGGAAGAAGTGGCAAAAGAGCTTGTAGAGCTATACGCCAAAAGAGAAGCCGTGCAAGGCTTTGCCTTTGAAAAAGACACCGTGTGGCAAACAGAATTTGAAGACAGCTTCACCCACGAAGAAACAGACGACCAACTACTCGCCATAGAAGATGTAAAAAGGGACATGGAAAACCCACGGGTAATGGACAGGCTTGTTTGCGGTGATGTGGGCTACGGCAAAACAGAAGTGGCTATACGTGCGGCATTTAAGGCGGTAAACGACCAAAAGCAAGTTGCCTTTTTATGCCCCACAACCATTTTGGCACAGCAGCATTACAACACCTTTGTGCAACGCATGAAAGACTACCCCATAAATATTCAAGTTGCAAGCCGCTTCCGCTCTGCAACCGAAACCAAAAAAATCCTTGCTGACGTGCAAAGCGGCAAGGTTGATATATTGATAGGCACACACCGCCTGCTTTCCAAAGACGTTACATTTAAAAACCTCGGGCTTATTGTGGTGGACGAAGAGCAACGCTTTGGTGTAATGCATAAGGAAAAGCTAAAGCAAAACTGGGCAAATGTGGACGTGCTAACCCTTACGGCAACGCCCATTCCACGCACGCTTCACATGTCTTTGGCGGGTATAAGGGATATGTCTATTTTAAACGAACCCCCCTTGGAGCGTCAGCCGATACAAACCTATGTAATGGAATATTCCCCCGAAATGGTGCGCTCTGCCATCAACCGTGAGCTTGCTCGTGGGGGGCAGGTGTATTACCTTCACAACCGTGTGCAAAATATTGCAGACACTGCCGCAAAGGTGCAAAAATTAGTACCCGAAGCCACTGTGGCATATGCCCACGGACGCATGAATGAGCGTGAGCTTGAAAATATAATGATGGACTTTATAGACGGCGAAATTGATGTGTTGGTATGCACCACCATTGTGGAAAGCGGGCTTGACATACCCAATGTAAACACAATTATAATACAAGATGCCGACCGCCTAGGGCTTGCACAACTGTACCAACTGCGGGGCAGGGTAGGGCGAAGCGGGCGAAGCTCCTTTGCATACCTTATGTACCAAAAAGACAAGGTGCTGACAGAAGTAGCAGAGAAACGCCTGCAAACTATACGAGAGTACACCGAATTTGGCGCAGGGTTTAAAATAGCTATGCGGGACTTGGAAATTAGGGGTGCGGGGAATATGCTGGGGGTCAGCCAACACGGGCATATGGATGCCGTGGGGTATGACATGTATTGCAAATTGCTTGACACAGCCGTGCGAGAGCTTCGTGGCATGGAAATGCCAAATGACTTTGAAACCACAATAGACCTTAATATTGATGCCTTTATCCCTGCAAGCTATATAGCACACGAAAACACAAGGCTGGAAATTTATAAAAAAATATCACATATTGCAAGCCTTACGGACTATTATGACATGCAAGAAGAAATGGAAGACCGCTTTGGCACATTGCCGCCCACGGCGCAAAATTTGCTTGACATTGCTTTGTTAAAAGCCCGTGCAAATGCCGCTGATATAATAGCGATAAAACAAACTGCCACCAATGTCAAAATTATTTTTAAACAAGACGCAAAAGCAGACCCACTGCAAATATCAAATGTGGTGCAACGCTCGGGGGGTGTGTTAAAATTCACCCTTTCCACCACGCCTTTTTTGACATACAAAACCAAAGAAAACGAAAGCGTAATAGCCCCCATTTCCGACATAATTT
>Ga0136643_10001467_pt1 | contig 28889 bp, 19 predicted proteins | sample TergutLab28metaG_FD_96883 | JGI IMG/M metagenome (GOLD analysis project Ga0136643, IMG submission 96883) | Labiotermes labralis P1 segment gut microbial communities from Petit-Saut dam, French Guiana - Lab288 P1 (version 3) (version 3) | ecosystem: Host-associated > Arthropoda: Insects >... | reverse complement strand
CGCGCAGGATCGTGGAGACTGGGATGTTCGCCGTTGCTTGAAAAGTAGATCTGGGATGTGATGCTGTGTTGGGTGAGTGGTTCTGGGATGTGATGCTGTGTTGGGTGAGTGGTTCTGGGATGTGATGCTGTGTTTGGTGAGTGGTTCTGGGATGTGATGCTTTGTTTGGTGAGTGGTTCTGGGATGTGATTCTGTGTTTGGTGAGTGGTTCTGGTATGTGATGCTTTGTTTGGTGAGTGTTTCTGGGATATGAAGCTTTGTTTGGTGAGTGGTTCTGGGATGTGATGCTGTGTTGGGTGAGTGGTTCTGGGATGTGACACTGTGTTTGGTGAGTGGTTCTGGGATGTGATGCTTTGTTCGGTGAGTGGTTCTGGGATGTGATTCTGTGTCGGGTGAATGGTTGTGGGATGTGACGCTGTGTTGGGTAAGTGGTTCTGGGATGTGACGCGTTGAGTGAGCAGTTCCCAACATCTGAAGAGAATGCAATGCCTTCACTTTCAAGGGTCAAGCAGTCCAAGTTTCTTGAAGACATCACGAATCATTGAACCAAAGACAGTGTCATATACCAGAAGACAAACCCTCAGTAAATAAGGTTGTGATAACTATATATATAAGTAATAAATATTAATTTAAAAGGTCCTTCTGCAATTATACAGATCACACTATGATGTGACATGCAGATTTTATACAAACTTACAATAGTCTGCAAGCTACCCAGTAACCTGCAAAGTAGTACCTATTAATGTGTACATTTATACACATCATTTGTTACTTGATCGCAAAAGAAGGCGTTATGTGTGACTGTAAACACTGATAGATATTACAACTATTATATCAACAAGGATGTTTCATGTAAAAACTGCAAAGCAGGCCTATGTTCATGTTATAAAACTCCCAAATACACACTCATTGAGCAAGTGGAGGTACACCTCCATACATTCTTAACCTCAGCATTGGCTAGAGGTAATCAGATTCATGCTGTGGCCACTTCAAGCCCTGGTATCTACCAGCCAGTGAGCCAGTCTGGATGTTTTGCTGCCACTGGAACCTGAACCCCTATTGTCCAGTCTGGAGCTGTCACTACAGCAAATACCAGCAAAATAACATCTTATCATGCCAAAAGCCATGTCACATGGTTCGAAACATCCTACATTTCAGAGACCACCTTTGTGTCTGGCAGCCCATGCCTAATTTGCTCCATCATCCGAAGGGAATCAAGGACAAGCACAGCATCTCTGGGCTCCACCCAGTAACCCCATCGGCTCGCACCCTACCATAAGTTCCAGCCTAGTGCAGATGTATGATCCGGGTAGGCCTGCTGATAAGTCATATCAGAGCTCTAATAATGGAGACAGAGTCAGCTTCTGAAATGTCAGTTTGCTTGAACAACCTGCCAGCCCAAAATTTTGTTGAATTCTGTCACTATGAAAGCTTAAAACCACTGAAGTATCAGTACCTTGTCCAAAATGTCATAGACCAGACCAAGCACGACGGCCCAGTACTTTGTTGTTTGTTGCTCTCTTTTGTCATGTTGCTCGTTCACAGCCTGTATATATGTTAATATGTTTTCAATCAGCTCCTGGTACAGTGGCTCCATTTTCTGAGTAGCCTCATCACCCATTGCTGCCACCTGATTCACAAATGCAGCAGATGACAAGAGGGATGATACATATGTGCAGATGGTGAACCTGAAGTGGCGCAGCTGCTTCGCACTGTGAACCTTCATATTGAACAAACCTGGCACAAACTTCAAAGCCAAGGTTGATGGTGCAGATTTATGTACTCTGCTATGCTCTGTAGATTGTTCTGCAAAAAAGGATTGAAGAATTTTGTGGCTTGCAAGGTGAGTGTACCTAAAATTACATGATTGATACCACACCCTAAGTCATTACTCATTAATTATCCAATGATTCAGTGATGTACATCTAAGCTACTGAGAGCATCATTAAATAAACTACAGTATAAATAAATAAATAAATAAAATACATAAATATGTAGAAAGGTGAATTCCAGGGAAAAGTTTAATGCAACAGCAAAACCATTGCCACCTAAGGATTCTGTTTATGTGCAAAGTTCCAAAAATCAAGAATTCTCAATAACAACCCACAAAGATTAAAAATGTCCATCCTCAGTAAACAAATGTAATACTGTTCTGACTGCCAAAGTTTAATTTGATTCATATTGGACACCTCTGACAATTACTTCAAAAAAATGTTTATTATGAAAAATGTTCCATATTACAGTTTAAATTTAACACTAGCACTTCTAATTATGCTCAACATTCCCAATTACACTTACACACCACAAGTAATTTCTTGTGCATCCAGTGCACTTACGGGCAGAATTATTTACAAATTATATGATAACAATAACTCACAGAAATGTCACACAAAAGCCCACAGAACTCAATGATAATAACCATTTACTTATTTCTCAATAAGACCAATAACTTCTGAAAGAACAGGCAATGAAGTGCAAAAAATTAACAAACACTTCTGAACTTAACCATAAAAAAAAAACACACTTCCAATATGATGAGCTGTTTTCAAAAAAAGACAAATCCCCATAACAGTAAAACCTAGGAGGATGGTTGCCATAAATTTAAATTCCACTGAAGGTCTGTTCACTGTGGGTGCCATCCCGGTACAATTTTTATTGCAACCAGTTTGGGTGACTGTCGTTCACCTTAGTACGTTTTCACACTTTTGTGCCAAGTGACACGCATGTTACTTTGACCACAGGCAAAGCTCAAATGCCATTCCAGTGCATAGTGACTTTCTAACTAACATTTTTTACAATGCACTGGTACAACACCAAGCTTATTTCGTATAAGCTGCTGGTATGGCACCCAACTTGGAAGTTAAACCACTCAGAGGTTTCACGCTGACAAAGTAATGCAAACCTATGACACCCTACACACAAATGGTATTTCCTGACCTCGGATGGCAGGCACACAAGCACATTCTATTACAAACCCTGAATGGATGAGTGACAAATCAACAATCATCAGGATGTTTGAAAAGTTTACCTTTCTCTACAGACAGAGACTGGACATACTTCACAAGCTTGTTGCAAGTGACAATGACAGTAAATGGTGGCCAACTTATGGCAAGATTTAAAGCAAATTCCTGTCTTGGGGGCAGCTCTCCCCAGTCTTGTTGTCTGGCTGACATCTTTTCTTCTTGACTATGAATCACATGTTCCTCCAGCACCAGACACAAAAATAACCACAGCGAACACTCTGGGCCAAGGGTAGTGAGAATTTTATGAAACAAAACTAGTCGTCTGTGTTCTGGGATATGCAGCACAGTGTTAGCAAACACCCGCAGTACTGAACACACTGCATCATCCATATCTGTGCTATGTTCTGCTGCACTTTCACTTGCCTAGAAACAACCAGAAAAAGACGCCAGAGTTAAGCACAGCGACTGGGAGAAAACAGAGTGCTTGCTGGTTAATGACAACACATAACAATCCCAACAAAATTACCCATTGGCAACGAACATCATCTCTGAGGTATGGCTGGCTACTACATTCAAAGAGACAAACCACAATCCCTGAGACCTTCTGCAGTTCAAGCTAGAATGTACATGAGATATTCAAAAAGTAGGTTCCTTTTAAGTCACAAAAATTAAATGAAAAGACAATACAATATTAAATACAGCTCACTTATTGCACATATGTATAATTATTTTTCAGCACAATCCCCAAACACACTGAAACAGTTCTCCCACCTTGGCACAAGTTTAAAAATTCCAGTGTGTTAGATATTAGGCACTTGGCACTTACAAATTTCCCTTCTCAAAACAAAACAAGATGGAATGCAATTCAGGGCAGTGAAGCAGCACTTGGGTCACCAATTCCACAGTATTGATGAATTGGAAATGGCTGTCTGTGAATGGTTGCAAACACAACAGCCTAATTTCCAACACAATGTGAGTTTTAAACTTATGCTAAGATTGGACAAACGCGTCAATGTGCTTGTGGCTTGCACTGAAAAGTGAGGACACTTCAGTGAAACAAATTGGGTGCCTTTAATGTTGTAATTACTTCTAATTGAATTTTTATGACATAAGGAAACTCAACTGTGGAACGTCCTTTGCTGCTGCATCTTATCTTCAACATAAGCCAGCCTTATGCTATTCTGCAATTCTTATTTATCAATACATACCAGAATTTATATGAAATTACAATGTTTACAATAATGTTACAACATTATGGACTTGATGCCATTTATGGAAGTCTTAAGGGAATATCTGTGACCATTTGGACTGACGCTGTGCAGTCTGGTATTCACTGCCCTCACTCTCACCCTACCAATCCACACACTGTCAGATCACAGACAAATCCTCACTGACTTAAATCTTTCAAAGCTTACATAAACAGTTACTGTATCACTCTCTCACCTGTTCCTTACAACTGATCAATGACTTCCTTTCAGGTGGCATATGAATTATTGTTTAATCACAAATAGATGTCCATGTGAACACCAACACACCTAGTGGTTCTTGCTGCCACCCACTCTCACACCACTAACACCACAACCATTGCTGCCACTGCCGCCTCCACCACCACAACCACCAACGATGGCAACAACAAACAAAAAGGACTCCCGAAAAGCAAAATCCTTCATCAGAAGCTACCAGTTGCTTAAGCAAGTCATGCAGTACCCTACTTTTGTAACATAAAGGCACCTTACCAAGTTTACAGCAGCCACCACCAGTCTGTACCTGGAGCCACAGTAGCTGGTGCTGTAAAAATAACCTCACAAGTTTAAAGAATATCATTAAACTATGCAAGAATGAATGCCAGATTGGTAGCTCTGATGAACAGCAACAGCAGCGATATATTGTCACACAGTCAGGACAGAATTTTGGGCTTTAACTAGGTTAAAGTGGGCAGGAGTCAGGTGCAATATGGGTCCACAGGTCAGTTAATGTAACAGAATTAAATGGTATGAACATGTAGTGAGAATGAATGGTGACAGAACTTCAAATGTTTTGAGCATGAAATTAAAACCAGAATGCCCAAAAGGAAGACAAACACCAAAATGGAAATAAAAAGTCAAGAAGGTTTCCACAGCGGTGTGGCTGAAGATTTGACTCTTCCAGAATATGACACTGTGTCCATTTGCAAATCAAATGGCATCTCAGGTTAGGAAAGGTGACACACCGAAGGAAGGAAACACAAGGAAACAAGAAGAGATGCTTTGGGAAGACAGAGACAGATGGAAAGATGTACTACATGAAGTGGAAATGTATGGGGGAGGGGCATACGAGAGGCAGGCAGAATGAAAGCAATGTTTAGAACAGGCAAGTAAATTCTAAAATTATGGTCCTTAAGATGCACACCAAGTTCTGAGACATGCTTGTAGACAGACCTTCACAAGTATAGGAATTATGGTGTCCACAATCTTGGAAATAACTTGAAAACTGTATGCATCATCCTGACGTAGGATAGATGATCCCATAAATGTGAAAACAGCCATGATGTTGTGCAACACTTGTTCCTGTGTGAAGAAACAGAAGGCAGACAAGTCACATTAAAACACAGTATTCATCTGGCCACTGGATAACATCAATGACATGGAAGTCTGACAGAATTCTTGATTCCAGGACTAAATCCTACAGCTGCTATGGGGTTACAATAAGACAGACACAGAACGGGACTTGTGTACTGCACTTAATTTGAAGTTCTGTGGATTCAGGACTTCTGGGATGTGATGCTATATTGCTGGGTTAGTTTTTACCAACATTTAGACAGAACTACTCAATTATTACACCAACCACTGCACATATATATAAAATTTACACATTAAAACATTAAAAATGCTCCGACATGTTTCGGTCCTAGGACCATCATCAGGGAGCTATATATTCCTTGCTAAAGTCACACTAGAAATACTCACAGATTAATTTCGTTGTACAAGTTGGGTGTTGTGGCAGCATGCCGTGTTATGTAATGTTATGTTGCGAAGAGTGCCCTGCTACGGATGTGCATTCTGTGCTTCGTTGTGTTGCAACGAAGCACAGAATGCACATCCGTAGCAGGGCACTCTTCGCAACATTACACAACACGGCACGCTGCCACAACACCCAACTTGTACAACGAAATTAATCTGAGAATTTCCAGTGTGACTTTAGCAAGGAATATATAGCTCCCTGATGATGGTCTTAGGACCGAAACATGTCGGAGCATTTTTAATGTTTTAATGTGTAAATTTTATAAATTTTATATATATGTTCAGTGGTTGGTGTAATAATTGAGTAACTCGACAACATGCACGGTGTAACAATAAAAATTTAGACCGAAAGTTATGTCTTCAAGGGTTTAGGGGTCCAAGAAAAATAATTCTACAATCTCTCAACCCTTGAAGATGAAGGAATTAGGTCCCTGTGAAAAATCAAGAAACACTAACCCAGTGACACAGTCACATACCATAAGGCCAGAGCCCTCAACAAAATGGTCAAGGAAGTATCAAATGTCAAATCTCATGCCATTTTCCCTACTCTCCTGTGACTTCATTTCTCTTAGGCAAACAAACTGTATTGGTAATTTTTTTAGAGTTGGCAGTTGCCATGGTCATACTACAGGTTGAGAGTCCCTATCACATACATGGTGAGGTCAAAGAAACAGGTGATCATCAGCTGTGTTCTCTGTGAGGTATGAGCTCAGGCTAAACACATAATACACAATGATACAACCAAATGGCCGCAATCTAATAGGTGAAATTAACACTCTGGTTGCTCTAAGGATACAGAACTGACCAATGTACATGGTTGTGAAGTAATGCACAATTGCTGTGGCAGCCCATCATACAATGGGCATGGTACAGTGTAAGATAATATTCTAGAAATTATTCTTCCTGACAGGTACACACTTACAGGCATTATGCCAGCAACATGGGCTAAGAGGAGCAATGCGTGATGATGAGTGTGTGGGTTTTGTGATGCACGGATACACTGCACCACAGACTCCACGCTCAAAGCCTGCTTCACCACTGCGTCAACAGATGCACCTTCATGTGTGAGTTTCTGACAGCAGTGCAGTACACATGACAGCACCAGCTGCTTGGAGTACTCCACTGGTGGCTGTTCATCAAACTCTAAACACCTGCACACACACACACATAACAGTCATATGACTTGAGACACTCACTGATGATACAGCAAAACTGCTCAGACCATCACACACGTAGGAATGACAGTCACAGGAATACATCTTCACAGTCAAACACTTACTGCTTCCACAAGCTTACAAAATGCCATAAACAAAAGTTCAGAATAGCCTCAAAAGCACAAATTATACAGGATGGCACAAAAGTCACCTGATCCTCAACGTCATACAAGTTACATGTGGTGTCCAAGGGACTTTTGGAGGATAATCTCATTCCACAAAGCATAAAAGCAATCAACCTATCTTAAGAAACAACACAGCTTGACTGAGCTGAGAGTGGCCTGCATAACTGCAGAAAAGTGGAGGAAGCTGACTCACCAGCCACATGGTCACATTCCAGTTTGTACTGCCACTGACTAACTCCTTGGTAGCATGAGTTTCTCAGGCGCCCTGTGATTTAGCTGGTTTACAGATATCACATTGTTCTTTTTTTTTTTTTAATTATACCCGATTTAGTGATACAATTTTTTTTACAATCACACCTCAGCCTTGGCATTACTTATCTCTATATCTGCTAAACACCACACACTTTCTCCTAATCATCCACTCTGCCCTTCTACCCTCAATCTCCAGGGTGACACCTCCAACACCCGTCCCTAACGTGATTGGTCAGACAATGTAGGGGTATTACTTTCATTTGCTGACCAATTCAGAAATTCCCAAGAAAGCTTAAATTTCCGTGGTAGAAAGTCCTATAACAGGATAAAATCCAAGGCTGTTACTGGCCTTCTCACTGGACATAATACCCAGAGGAGAGGATGAAACCTCGGCCCACATTCTTCGTGAAGTGTGAAGCTTTGGCTTCACTCAGACATGTGTATCTGGGCTCCTTCTTCTTGGAGCCAGAGGACATTAAGAGTATAAGTCTGGGGGCCATCTGGAACTTTAGTAAAGCAATAAGGCTCCCATAAATCGATATGGGGCACAATGGGCCCGTCAATTATGGCCTAGGTACATCAGAACCATAAGGTCTTGAACCCAATTGCAAATCAATCAATCAATCCATGGTAGAAAAACACCCACAACATAATCGAAAGACGTTAATTTCTTCACCAAAATAAACCATAAATTTTGTAAATACAACACTAAACAGAGTTTCCAAACATCAAGTCCTTGTACAGCTTTGAAGTGGTCACAACCGGTGGGACATGGGTAAAAGTGAGAGGGCTGGAGGACAGGAATCCCTTCACACAATTAGTGGTCCAACAGGGTACTAGTTTGGCTGCAGTACTAACCAGTCATCAATGGTTTAAACAACAGTGTTAACATGGGTGATAATAGAATGTCCAACTCTTTAACACTGAGACTACTGTACCGGCACTTCAGATGAACACGCTGCATCCATTTCCCTGGCAGAAGATCCCTCCGAGGTATCAGTAGTTACCTACAGTGTCACAGCAGTCTAATCTACTAACCTACAATGATTACACTTTCTGATTGCATACATGGGAAATAAGCGATACTCTTCCTCCACTGACTTGTATAAAACATACAATGTTAGAAAAATGAGAAGAAAGAAAAAGTGAAGGAGGCAGAGGAGGAGGACATATTTTCTGACAAGTTTCTCTGTTCATCTGATAATTAAACAGACTGTAACATGAGCTTTGTGACTTTCCTCTTCTAACTGCAGTTTTCTCTACAAATAAATGTCAAACATCTGTCACGGTAAACTGTGAAAATATCAGCCATTATGTCGAACACAAGAGCTAACAAATCCCCAGAAATGTGGCAAAGTTCAAATTTGTTGGCTTAACCCAAAGAATGATGCAGAATGTTCATGTGCAATGTAAGTACCTCCAACCCACACATCCCAGAAGACAAAAAATCCTATCAACTACTGCCTTGACAACCGCACTTCTTATTTTGTACGGATGTAACTGACTTAGGCCATCCAGAGATTGAGGTCAGTTCAGTAAAAGTGCCTCCTCATTTTTAAATATAAGGATGGTAATAAAGCTTAAAGTCTTCCATGACACTGTGTCACCGGATGGGTAGTTCCTGACACTTTGAAGGTTGGCAGTGCCTTCATCTTCAGGCTGAAGCAGACTAACAGCCCTAGACTACTGGACACTGAAGATGGCCTACAGCCTTCAAAATGTTGACACACCCAATGACACAGTGCCACATCCAAGATGTAATTCTTCAGTGAACCTGCTTTGAGAACCATTTACAGTTGGTACACATATTCATAATTGGAAATAACTGTAATTTTTTGGGGTCACTAAACTTCACCACCACATAATGGTGCAGGCAGTTTGTTGCTGGTCTCCCAATGTGGAGGCCCAGATTCAATCCCAGGCCAGTCCACATGGGATCTGTGGTATATAATTTGGCAATGGGGCAGGTGTTCTGTTTTATCCAGTCATTATCATTCCAAAGATGCCTTGTACTCGTTCATTCACCTACCCCTCATGTGATAACCTTAGAAATTGGCAGCAATGTTAAATAACACATACATGACCCATGTTGCACAATATATGCCTATAAACGTACGCTCACTTGTTAAGCAAAGAGAAGAGAGGTGACAACAGAAAGTGTGTTGACCGCAGCTTCTTCTTGGACTGCACCCATTCTAGCAGAGTGATGCCGTATCTCCACTCTTCCGTTTTCAGCAGTTCAGGCGACGGTACTTCATTTACTTTCCTGCAGTATAACCAGAACACTAAATTAAGCTGAAGATTCAGGTCTTCTGGGATGTCATGCTGTTCTGATGGGTGAACAGTTCCTGATGTTTCAAAGAGTCACATGCTTCTATTGTCAGGGTCAGCAGTCCCAAACCGTCTTGGACTGCTTGACCGTGACAATAAGAGATGTGTTGTTCAAACTACATGGGGTAAGAGGAAGGGGTAACAGATCTACATCAGTGTGAATGTGTATGTCCATGCACGTGTGTATATGACAAAAATACCATTTCTGATAAAATTACATGAATGTACAGAAACTTTCCGGAAACCAAATGGAGGTACATTTAAGAAGTTCAGGAAATTGAAAAATGTATTGCATCTAGCGCATGTGCATGCATGCACACACACACTATACATTAGTAGGTACATCAGCTTGTCACCCAATTTCTCATCTACGAACAAGATGAATTTTACACTTGGTTAAAAAGTCACAAAACACAACTGACTTGGTTCATGTGAAGATGGCTGCAGTGTGAAAGTTATGTCTCAAGACCACATATGTGCACAATGATGTCACATTCAGCTGACCACCATCAAGAAAATTCTGGGGCAACTGGATTAATATTTGATACTTATGTGATAACACTCACAAATTTTATATACATATACGGTAGTTAATACAAGTAACTATGCCTGTTCTTTGGTTGGAATATGGCTGCTTTTCATGTCAGTATCAAAACAGACAATAGCTGTAACTTTAAAGAAGAAATAACACTCAAATTAAGAAATTACAGTCTACTCATTTACACAAAAGCACTGAGGGTAAGAACTTCAGGCACATACAGTAACTGTACCACAATACTTGCACACAGCTTTAACAGTTGTGTCTACCGAACGTATTGGTAACAGTATGCAGTAAATTTCATATTTTTGGCTGTTCTCTAATGGTCCTGCAGTAAAAAAAACAGGAAACAGAAACTGACAGCAAAGTTACATGTTTATAACCAGTAATGGAGTTTATGTCCTTTATTAAGTGTCAAAATTGTACATTTGTAGTAATTTAGTTTATGATGGAAGAGAAATTGTAAAGAGTCTGAATAGCATCTTACAGGGACAGAGAGTTTTACGGCAGGTATAGTGAGCTAGCAGTTTCGATGTTTGTCGGTGTCAAAATTGATGGCTTGGGGAACATACTGAATAATTGATGTAAATGTTGACAGCTTTTGGACATCTTAAATCTTGCTAGAAAGATTTACGATATTAGGCATGCTTGAACATCAAGAGAAATCAGTAAGACGCGTGAAGGAGTTCACACAGGTGACGACAATGAAACAATGTTACATAAATGGGAGACAATGGGGTTAAAGTATTCAAAATTTTGACTTTCAGACCTATCAAGAAGCAGTGAAATTTAACAATTAGCCAATCGGGAATAGTAAGGATATTTAAAGGGGGATGAGCTTGAAGCTGACAAGTTTTGAAAACCGAACGCAAGCAACGGTCTGTTTTATACCCTGGAGGTGACAGGTTGTGTGCGTGATACCGAGACTAGTAGTGCATACATTTTTCAAAGACGCATCCATACATCCAACACATCTGTAAATTCTAACAATCGTGAAATAATATAAATAATATTAATAGTGTCCAGTTATTTATAAAATTACTGTTCCACCACTTAGAACACTTAGATTCCCTGGCAGAAAGACATGCAAACTGACTGAAGAGCTGGGTAGGTTGTATGTTTATGCATTTGAGATTTCAGTTTAATTTGCAATATTCAACTGCAGCTTTTCATGCCATACCGTCGGCTACGAAGCACCATTCCGCCTGCGGACACAACTGGCTGCTCTTTCAGCTGTGCACTGGTCATTTTCTCCAATTTTTCTGCAACTAATTTTGAATCCAGGATGATCTTCTTCACGACTCGTCCTGCTGTTGATGCCACTTCCGGAAGTTCAGAATCAGTAGCAGCAATCACAAGATGAGTCAGCAGCTGACGTTGCAGTGGTTCTTCCACTGCTTCAAACAGTTCACGAGTGATCTGGACAAAGGCAGCAGTCCAGGGTGATGCAACAACTGAACAAGTTAGTGTGTGTGATTTGAGATTCTAATAGAGTTGCTGCTGAGGTATCAGGTCTTCTGGGACCTGATGCTGTGTCAATGGGTATGTAGTTCCTGACATTCTGAAGGATCATAGTGCATTTTATCTTCAAGGATACAGCAGTCCAAAACAGCCAACATGGATGAAGGTATAGTAATACATATGTATAATCACAGTGGTTAGCAGATGGCCAGAGCTGTTGGTAAGCCAATGAAAGAACATGTGTGAGGGGCCTGGGTGTAAAGCTGAGGCCCTGGTAAGGGGCTGTCCAGTAACGTTTAACACCATACTTACATATTACCAAACTTTCTCCTGCATTGGAGATTCTTCGTGGACTGCTTTACCATTAGAGGTAAAGGAAATAAAATCCATTATAATATTCTCATTGCCATTCAAAGTGTTCTTCCTGTATAAAATACAAACATGTTACATATTTCTGGAATTGAAAGTTACCAAGCTGTTATTTTCAGTTGAACAGCAAGTCTTCTTGGACTGCTCGACCCTGAAAATGAAGGGGGCAAGGTGATCCTTTAAAACATCAAGAACCACATGTCCAACAGCACTGAGTGACATCTCAGGACACTTGACACTTCAGCAATAAAGCTTTGATTATCTCATATCTCATACTGTTAATTCTAGCTACAGGCCACAAATAATGCCACAAGTATAGATGGTAGTTTCTTCATGTAAGAGTTCTGACAAACCAAATCAAACCTTTGCACAGAATGGTGGACCCAGTAATTTGTCAAACATATCATGGAAATATAGCATAAAAATTTTAATTTAGGCAACCAGAGCTTATTAGTTCTACGTTGCTCAGATGGCCCAATATTTCTGAATAAAATCTGAGATACAAAGACCCACCTCACAGTTGGACAAAAATAGTAATTCTGTCTGAAATGGATTCAGAGTTCACAAAGGATCTTTATGCAAGCACGAAGGAAACTGAAAATTACGGTGGGTCACAAACCAAGAACATATAAAACTAAAAAGCTGATAGATAAAAAAAAAATTCAAACTAATGTTTACTAGTTGTACCTATGCAAATAAGAAACAAAAAAATAAAATAAAATCTTTATGGATTGTCACAGCAAACACAATTTTATCAGAAAATGTCTTGCGATATGATGGACATAAATGAATCCTAGGTATAAGGACAATTTTTTTACAGCCACCAACTTCCCCTGCTATGCAGACCTCTTAAAATCATTTGTGTTCCATTAACTGACCCTTCACTGGTGTCTGAATTTCTATTCAACATCACAATAGTATCAATTTTCAGATTTAGTCCATATGGTGGTAAACTTGATAGTGACAAACTATTCAGAAACCCATAGGATGAAGTTTTTCACCCAGCTTATCTTCACAATCTATAGAGTTTACACTACAGTAATTTCTGGAATTGTCTTGGATTCAAGTATTCATGATCTGGTCATTTATTTCAATACAGTCTTTGTTCTTTGGGCTCAGTGCTGGAATGTTAGTTATACAGCATATGTTTGTCCCATTAATGTAACCCTTTGGAAACAGACAGAAGCCAAGTGAAGCCACCGTATTTCAGCTCTTTCCCCTAGCCTCCAGGGCAGACAGCACTGTCAATTTCAACATTACTATTTTGTTAAAAAAATTTTTTAGAAGCAATAAAAACAAAGGTGACTGCCATCAATGCTGAATCATATGCTTCCTAAAAATGTCAGTCTTGAAAAGATCCATTTGGTAGCCCAGTAAATCATGATTTTGTTAACATACTGTACTGTAATCATATATGCAATAATATATAAGGGTAAATTATACAATACAAACACATTTTCCCCCATAATGTGTAAAGGTGGCACTGAAATATGTTTCTCTCAGAGTACTTCCATTTCCCTTGTCAGTATCACTAGACCAATGCTGCATATTCATTAATCTACCACTAATGCTACAAACTGTAGAATTCCTTCATTCCAGCACCCAGAAACCTGAACAGGTGCCAGATTATGAGACAGTACCTATCCTGTCCTTAGTTCTTACGGGTAAACATTCTGTTTACTGCACCTGTACTTGGGTTGCACAGCTATCAGACTATTCCATTTGGTTATCTCCTTATACTGCTGGTTCTCTGAAATTTTGCAGCCAGCCCTCAGAGAATTTGTGCTCTGTACAGTTATTTTAACTGGATCACAAAAAGACTCATCACAGAAGTCCAGTCACAGGGTTTCCTTCAGAACAAACTGCTGTAAACCACTTACACAACTCTATTTCCAATTGAGCTAATTGGCACCCTTTTTGATGTATGTCTCTTGAAAAGACCCTTCACACTTTCACAAGATGCCTGAACAATCACAATTGGTCCTTCAATTCCTTTATACCACAGACAGTTGAAATCCAATGTTGCATGAAGCCACAACCACACTGCAGCTTTTGCAACTCTCAAGCCTCATAATTATTTCAAGTTTCTGAGGAACCACTAAAGTTACCAGCAGCTATCAGCAGTATCTTGTTTACTCATCTGGGGGTCTTCTGAAGTCATTATAATAGCCTGACTGTCTCAAATAAAGTCCAGATAATCCAAGACAAAGTCATGGAATCGGTAAGTGCACCAGCAGTTACAGACAGCACAACTTCCAGTCTTGGGACTACTTTCCTCAACTGATCTTACTATCAGATGCCAGATTAAAGGAGTTCTACTGTCAGTCCTGTCTCAGCCACAAGCCGCAGTACCCACAGTACAGTACACTAGGTGGGCTTCGTAACTCAGTAGCGGTAGCACATGGTGGCAATGACAGAAACTGTGGCCCCACTGTCAATCCAACCACGATTCTCCAATCTTCCAGCCTGTAGCCCAGTCACTAAAGTGAATGAGCTCTCCCAGCTCATATCAACATGCACAAACCCAAGGCCTCTTAAACTTACCTGCTGCATCATAATAATGGCAGGACAAGTTCTTCCTACTCTGTCCTGTAACACTGTCTTCCAGTCCATGATAGCTGTCTGCACAAACTGCCAACAATCCCAATAATTCAAACATGCAACTGTGTCACATGTCAGCCGCAGAACAATACTACGTAGGATGGCCGATGAATCAGAATCCAGGTGCCCATCGGATTCTCTGCCTCTCGACAGAATGTGAATTCCAAGTGGCATAAGTGCATTCAAAATTTCCTGGAAAAAAGGTAGACAAATTTTTCATGTGTCTGTTTCACTTTTAGTAACGTAAAAGGTAAACTTCACCCTAGAAAAGGCCATAAAGGCCCAGAGGCGAAGCAGAAGTATAGCTCTACTCTTTCTTTAACCTTAGCTCTAGATAGGGATGGGTGGTCAATGCCACGCCCCAGCCACTTTACTCCCAGCAAAGACCTGGTACCCACTGTATGGATTGCTGGGTGGGCCCCAGGGCCAGTCTGGATGGGTGCAGAAGATCTCGCCCCCACCGGGATTCAATCCCCGGACTGTCCAACCCGTAGCAAGTCACTATAACTACTATCTTTTTATGTATATAAGCCAACATTTTGTATGCTTTTCTGAGCTTCAACAAGTGCTACAGGTCCCACTAGGGAGTACTGTGGAACCAGTTCAAACACATCTGGCTAAAATGGCACCTGAAGTTAAAAGTAGGTGAAAAAAGTGCCTGTGAGAAAGCTCAGCCCACTTGCCCACCCACATGCATATACACAAAATACTGAAATTATAGGCTCAAAGATCAAGTCTATTGAGCTGCGATGCCGTATGCTGTGTCATCTGGCAGAAATTTATCAATGCTTCTAGTTCACAAGTTTTTCCACAATTTTGGTAAATTTCTACCAGACTAACAGAGTGTAATCCCAGCAGACAGTAATATTCAAAGGTGAAGCAGTCCCATTACAGGCCCAGAATGGCCCAGAGGGTTCCAGGAAGTTAAGGTTCCCAGATTTCGTGACAACAGCATAGGATGGTGGTAGGTTGTCAGCCTTATGCACTGGCCACCTTTACACCCAGGAAATGCTCCTGGTACTCATTTCTGTTAGAGACTGAGTCAACCCAAGGGCCACAGTGCGATCAGAAGGATTTTATGTCAATGAAAAATCCAATGACACTAGCTGGAAACGAACCAGCAACCTTCCGATTTGTAGCACAGCACCTAAACCACTGTGCCACCGTGGTCCCCAGACAGTAATATTCAGAAACTCAAATCTCACAAAATTTTCTAGTCCAAATACTGGACTAACAAAGGGTTAACAACTGAATATGCAAACCAACAGTTAGCATTTTGCCAGCACACCTATGGGTTTTACCAAGTTTATGCTTCTTACTTTGTCCCTGTGAATGCCATGACTACATGCACAGGGAGCAGAGGTATAGATCCACACATTCTTAACCGCAGCACTATATGGAGGTAACTGACTGAGTGTCCTGGTCACTTCACCCCTGGGGTAAAAACCCCAGTACCGAATGAATACAGACGCTGGGTGGGCTCCAAGAGATGATCTGGACATTTTGGACAAGAAGAAATTTCTCATGCCCACTCAGAATGAACCCTACACCATCCAGCCCACAGTCTATTCACTACACTGACTGAGCTACTCCATCTCCCACTGTCTGTTTTTATAATTCTGTATGCTCAGGAACTGGTGCTGAAACTCATAAACTGTGTCAATTACTGTGTGAGCAGCAAACCTGTGAGTTGACAGGGGCCAACAATTCCAGTAGACTCAAAGTGATGTACGCTGGTGTCTCATCTGATGTAATGCAGTTCAGCAGGGCTTTCAGTGCAGCAGCTAGTTGTGGGTGTTGTGATGGTTTCAAAAGGCTCTTGACAGCAGGGTCTGGAGAGAGGACTGTGTACAGTACCAGTGAAAGCTGACTGCAAGCAACAGAGAAGAACAATTTCTAATCCTTTCTAGTCTGTTCAACCTGTTCCCTGTCCGTTCATTTCCAGGGTCACACATACCAACCACATGTGTCACTACAGCACTGTGCACTGTTCAAAGGTAAGAAACTAAATACAAAGCTCCTACCATCTGCTGTTCCTATACATTAACTACTAGAAGAAAAGGCAAACAATGTTACCAGCAAAGACGCAACATCAAGGATGCAATCATAGTACAGGCAGGTCTCGTTTTACGTGATTTAGTGTTATGCGACTTCAGTTTTGCACGACTTGAAGATTTACACCACTTTTAGAATTTATGTGATATTTTCAGTTTACCGCAATTTGGCACAGATGAAACGCACTGATTTTCAGTTTAACATGAAATGGCACACGTGGTCCATGGTCACTCTTGTTTTGCATTGGAGGCTAGCAGAAAGTGACATCACTGTCGTGCCTTGAGTCACATGTATGGATTGATTATGTTGGTGTTATAATTACATGGCTGATGTGGCTCCTCCTTCATTGGATTCGGCTTTTGACCAAAGTGACAAACATAATTCTGCATCACCTAGTGCAATCCAAATAAAAATGGTAAGAGACAATCAGTACTAAAGACAGACGTAATAAACAAACCTGAAAAAGGTGAATGAATTGACATCAGTGATAATTTTCTGTTACACCGTGCATGTTTGAACGATCAGTATATTTTCCAACACATGCAATATACATAACATATATACAAACATCAGCTAGACCATGTGAAGTAACACCTGATGTTTGTCTGCACTACCCATACAAATAACTCCAAAACAACAAACAAAGTGACCACTCACTGCTGTATAACATCAGAATACTGACACCAACAGCTGACAACTACTGAGGCAACTTAAAATTAATTAATTATCAAGACACTTTAAATTACTAGCAATATCAATTTCATTTTCTTTCTACATTTTATGTATTTTAGCAACTAATGTTTTAATTAAGCTTATAACTGTGAAAAGAACATAAATTAGGAGGCTGGCTTGTACAGCTTGCTTATGGTAACTCCATGAAGATGGTACATGGGTGGTGAAACATGTAGGGGTTTGTATATATGTTATGTATACTGCATGATGAATTGCATGTGTTGGAAAATATAATGATTGATATGCCATAATGCTAGATTCGCTCATAAGAGCATATGTACAGCGCATGATAAGCTGATAGAACTACAGGAAGTGATAATCAGGAACTAAAGTGTTTGTGTAGCAAGACTACAGCAGTGCTAATGGAATGAACCGTACAAAAAACTATGGATGTATCTTACACTGTTACTGTATTACATACAAATAAATTAATAAATACACTGTATAGAAATGTATATATACTGCACACACAGTAGCCATATACTCTGCATTTCCGTATGTCCACTAGTGGTATAGTCATACACTACATATGATGAATTTGTCACTCCCCTAACCCCCAGGAAGTGCAGTGCTTTAAATGGGAATTCTGTGTTCAATTTGCATGACAATTTTCAGGAACATAACCCTGGCATGAGACCTGCCTGTTTTAGCCTAAATTCATCAAGTTGGTGCAGATATTTGCTGGCAGCAAACCTGTACAGAAATTAATAAAATAATACTAAATAAGTACTATGTCTGGCACAACTATATGTTTACTTTATTATTATTATTATTATTATTATTATTATTATTATTATTATTATTATTATTATGTTGCAATGTCAGAATACCTGCAAAAGAGGATACAAAAATTTTGTGGGTAATTTGCAAATGTTCATACATCCTTCTGAGCATAAAACTTGACCTGAAACAGTACAACTCCATTATCTCCACTAGTTTGGCTACAGTGTAATCAAATGTACAGCAAAATCGCAACTGGCACTTAACAAGACGACTTGGAATGAGCTGGATGAGAAAGCCAAAACCTGCAACAAGTTGTAAAGCCAACATAAGGAGAAGGAGGAGGAGGAGGAGGAGGAGGAGGAGAGCGAAATCCTAATTTATATCCGAGATATTACCAGTGAAGTTTACTCATGGTGTCACATGACTATTATTGATACAACTGAGTTGCAACTGAGCTCCTGCTCTAAGGCTTCAAAGAGGCCTATTGTGCTAGCTGCTAATGAGAGATAAATGTGGAGCACTGGTGGAATAATTGATATGAAAAACTGAAGTAGCCTGGAGAGAAGCTTGGACACTTATCACAAGGTGAACCACAAATCACACCATGCATTGCCATGGGATTCAAACTTGTTCTTCATGGTGACAAACCATAACTCCCAACACAACAGTCTGGCCACCTGTACTGTGTGTATGCGCATGCATGTACACACACACACACGCACACACACACACACACATGTACTTACTCTGGGTCTAGCATAATTTCTTCACGTCTATCCTTTACTGCTTCCAACAACTGCAAGTAGGTCTCAGTATTCAGACCAGCACCAATTGAGGACGCTAATGTGTACAAGCAGTCCAATGCAGCATGACGGACAGCAGTCAGCGGATTGGCTGCTGCAATCAATAGCGCAGGAACAACTGGTTCCTCCAGGCACACAGCCCAGCTGATGGAATCATCAGACTGTCTTAACAGAGAATCTACAAGACGCAAGCAACGCAGTCTCAGTTCGGGCCAGCCAACTGCCCCATGTTCAGATCCTGGACAGGCAATAACATTGCACAGGAACTTCACCTGCAAGGCTGGTGTCAGGAAATATGCCTGAACAAAGAGACAAAGGGGTTTTATGTTCCTGACTGTCTAACAACATGCAGCAGTCCTTCTTTCAGAAGTTCCTCAGCTAATCAAGAAATTCCCTGCATTTTATGGAACCCCAGGGTTTGTCAACAAGTTTAAAGACCCCATGACCTGTTCCAATGCTGAGCCACAAGGATGCAGTCCACACCCTACAAACCCACCTAAGAAACAAGTTAATATTACCATCCCATCTATGCATAGTTTTTCCAAGTGGTCTCTTCCCTTCAGTTTTCCCCATCAAAACCCTGTTTGCATTGCTTTTCACTCCCATACATGCAACATGCCCTGCACATCAAATCCTCCTTAATTTGATCACCCAAATAATATTTGGCAACAAGTGCAAGTCATGAAGCTCCTCACTATGCAGTTTTCTCCAGTCTCCTGTTACTTCCTCCCTCTTAGGCCCCAACACCTGCTACAGCATCCTGTTCTCAAACACCAATGCTCTTTCCTAAATGCGAGAGATTAATTTTTGTACCCATACAAAACAAAAAACATTTCTTGTGTTATTAGAATCTAAATTTAATAAGAAGTAAGAAAAACTGTTGCAGCATGTTGACTTATTGTTATCAGCCAAGATGTCACAGTGTGCTATTGTTGTTTACTGCTTATGGGGTTCACTTAAGGCAAATGTAAAAGATTAATTGAATGTACAAGTAGTTACAGGCATTAAGTAAATGCGTAAGAGTTTAGGTTCTCACTGCAGTGCTGCTGAACATTAAAGTGTTTTGGCATGTGACACTGTGTAATTCAGTGAAAGGTTCCTGACATTTCAAAGGATCATACTGCCTTCATACGCAAAGCGAAGCAGTCCCTGAATACCATGAAGATAAAGGCACTACATTCATTCAAAACATAATAAATTACACTCACAGCAGTAGTGTGTCACACCCCAGTTAAGTACTGCAAGTACTAAGACAAGGAAAACAGTGTAATATTTCTAACAGCTTGTACTTCTGGTAGTTCAACATGCTCTGCCACTAGGAAACAAAATGTACTCACTTCCATGGCACCTACTGTATGCTTCTGACACTATTCAAAGTGAGTGCAGTTGAAATACCAGATGTATCTGATATGGAAATATATGTGGGTGATACAGAAATATATGCATTAATTTGTGTACCTGGAAGAAATGCTTGAGGCAAACGGCATATTGCAAGCGGACTTCTCTGTAGGTGACACCACATCCTGAGAGCAGGACCTCCAGCACTCGAACAACAAAATTCAGTCTCAGCCCACTGTCTGTCTTGTCACCATGATCCAAGTACCACCAGCTTCCTTTCTCATATTTTGAAACATCACAGAGAGGTGTGTGTTTCACAAGTTGCAACACAATGTGCAGGTACACCACCAGCGGAAAGCGACCTGAACGGGCCGCTCTTATACAATCAGCCATCACATTACCATCCATCAGTAACAAGTCACCTTTCACTCTTGCCACCTATAATGCACATATTAAATATCAGTCAACTCTCAGCATCATAGTAGTTACTGTATATGTCGCCTGCTTTAAACATTATAATAAACTCTACAGTTGGCCCACAGTGTATTTATGTGTTTCAATTAATTCTCACAATAAACAGTGATTAACTCCCCCTAAACTGTATTGACTAGTTGGTGTGTGTAATGGCGATGATGTGTTTTCTTTGAAGTAGAACATGAATTTTAAATATTATTTAGGTTAGTGTTTCTCTGGCACTTTAGGGTGCAGAACCCTATTGGTTTATGTTAATATACAGGCACAGGGAAGTCTAATTTAGCATAATCACACCCACAGGCAGCCAGTGCATGTTATAACCAAACTGAATTTGTTTGTCTGAACTGGTGTTTAATGCAAGTCCTTTGGTTTGTGAACCATAATGCCAACAGCTGCTTCATTTTTTTTAAACCACGATCATTCACAGGGAGGAGCCAGCATAGCTTCGCTGGTACAGTAACTAGGCTGCAAAATGGACAAAGAAAGGCTTAATTCCCGGCGAGGACAAAAAAATTTTCCCCTTTCCCAAAATTTACAGCAAACAGTATGTGCTCAACAGTCTGTGTTCACACTTTCATTCACATCACTCTTTGTTATTTCTAATAATACTCATGTGTCCTTTTTCACAGCTTAAAAATAATGCTGACTGTGGACCGGCCTTTAAAGGATGACAATGGTATAACATATTTCCACTCTACTAGCAGCAGATCTGTCAAATATCTCTACCTCACATTTTTCAAAATATGACACAGACATATCCAGTATCTGTTGGCTGATAGCTGGGGTGGGTTGCTTAGCAACAGAATAAGCCATCATCAGAAGGAGCAGCATCATGTGAACAGGCTTCCTGTCAGCTGGATGAATCTTTTCAGCAGCTTGCAACAAAAGCTCAGCTTCTGGAAGAAGCTCTCTGTTTTCAGACAGGCAGCAGAGAAACACAGAACACGTGTCTGTAGAGCCTTTAGTGTTTAAATCTGCAACACATGAACAGTGGGTAAGTGAAAGCAAGTTACACACACAGCTAGCACACCTCCTGTAACAAGCCATTTTGCAAACACTTCAAAAGCTTCTAAGATATGCAATGTCAGATTAAAACCTGCAGTAGTTCAATGCCATTTGGTGATATACATAAACAAACATATATACATAAAAGAGCATCCCCATGTTGTCTAGACCACAATACACTATTGGGCACTATGGAACACTGCATCAAAATGTCATGTCATCATTCTCAGTAGTAAGATACAGATAGCTATACTGTACTGTTATGGAATCTGGCATCAGCATGCCAATTAAAGTGTGCAGAAAAAAAGAGGTCATCTTGGTATCAGTGCTGAAGACTCAAGACTTTTGAAATGTCACGCACTTTCAGGCAAGTATTTCCCGACATTCTGAAGGATCACGGTGCCTTCATCTTCACACTCAGACAGTCCAAGAAGAATGCCTGCTGCTGAAGAAGAAGACACTATACTATGAACCTTCTAAATATCAGCAGTTACTCAACAGACAGACAGACAGACAGACAGTGTCACATCCCACCTACAAAAACATCAGCATGCACCTCTCAGACTTTATTAGCCACCTACCAGGCTACTGAGAAAAACCATGAAAAACCTGAAGACAGTCTCCTGACTGAGACTGCTGAGTTATGCCCACTTACTCATGATCTGTAATATTTTAACATGGAGCCCTTAAGGATGTGCCCATGTGTACAAGGATGGACAGATCTGTGTTAAACAGAATGTGCTTCATTATTCAGTGACATTCAGATCTGCCCTAACAAGCAACAACATGTGACTTGCCTGCACTTTTGAATCTGCCAATAACCCATATACAGTATAATACAACCTGCTTTGTGTGTGTGTGTGTGTGTGTGTGTGTAGTGACATTCTCATGCTGTGTCCATGACCATGCAACCCGACAGGGTCTGTAGCTCAAATCTTGGACTAGGCATCAAGAAGATGAGAAGATAAATTGGTTATCCAGCCATTAGCCAGTTTAAATAGAAAAGGAAAGAGAATTTCCATATTCAAGTTTTGGAGTGTGTGAAGGGGTTTAGCAGTTCAAACTTCTGATTGCTCTCCGCACTCAAGACTAGCCAGTTACAAAAAGGGGTAAAGGTCTAACACACCTCATTTCCATAAAAGGCTTCAGTACTCTTTCTTGTGATAGTGGTAGGTAGCAGTATACAGGTATTCGTAGTTAAAAAGATATTTTTGGATGGGTTTGCCTGCAGGATAGTTGTTTTCTTGAGAAAGGGAGAGACAAGCCACAACAGGGACACTCAAATGTTATGATTTCATAGAGGGAAGAGGTAGGGGAACAAGCACAGCAGTGAAGATATTGTAACGGCAATTATGTCTTGGTCAATCTTAAGTTTACATGTTCGTGTGTACTATCTGAATATATAAGGAGAGTTTAATGGTACATAATTACTGACAATGATCAACCAAAGCAGCTCCTGTCCCTCTGTAAACTCCTTGGGATGGATTCATGTCTACCGACTGAGTGTACAAAGTATTTTTAACCGCGTGTTGGGCAGCTAAAGCAGACAGTTACAAACACCCTGTAGCTCCCATGTCCTATGCCATTCAAAGGATAAAATATAACTTCATTCACAGGTTATGAAGAATATAAAATGGTCAGAGATAAAGGAACAGAAGGGATTAAGGAAATCTGAAAAATGGGTATCAATGATGGAGATACAAAACAAATAATCACCTGCTGAATTTCAACAATCTTTTCTATATGCAACCAGGAATTTACAGCATCAAGCAAACCCCAACAGTTGACTACAAAGGATGTAACTATGACTGTAACTAACAAAACATCTTACCCTTTACTAATGCAGCCAAGAACTTGCATCTGCTAACAAACGAATGTTGCTTGACAATTGCTATCATAGCATCTAGTGCATTTTCTTTCACAGGCATAAGAAATGGAAGTAATGCCAGTAGAATTCTGGTCTGCGCAAGTGCAGAGTTAGAGTGCAGCAAATCAGAACACAAATGTTGCACCAAAAGCCGCACAACTTCTGAGCCGTCCTTGCCAGATTTGTCCAAATAAAGAAGAGCCAATGACAGAAGCTCATTCAGTACTGTTTCAGCACCCAACAGCTCCACCAGCACTTCTGTACCAAGACCAAGCGTCTTTCTCACAACCTGCCACCATAAAAAAAGTTTGTCTTTACAATCATGGAGTCACAGGAGCAGTTACATCCAAACCTTACTAGCCTTAGCAAAAGGGATCCATAATAAAATATATAGCTGCTTTCTTCAGCACAGTTCTGACATACATACTTGTACTAAGTCTTCTCACATGTTTGCAAATGCCTGCTAATATTCAGTGTACACTAAAATCCAGAAAAAGAATTTGAATGGGATCTAAATGCTTCTAAGTATCACTTAAGACAAGTAATACACTCCTGACCGACACCCTGTGAGAGATGAGGAAGAGTGCATTATAAACAGCATTTTCATAACCTAAATATGTATAACTAAAAACTAATTAGTTAATATATAATTACTACTACTACATAATACTCCAGTACATTCAATTTTATAATAAGGATGAGATATGTGTTTAGTATAAAAATTTTCCAACTTTCAGAAATAACAAGTGTAAAAGAATATCAGATGTCATATCCTCTAATTTTCCCACAATATATGAGGTGTAAAAATGTTTTCTTCTTCTAATCGTGTTTTTTTGGATATCATTCATGAAGAATTACAGCTAAATGCCTTATAACTGACCTAGAATTTACTGCAGCACTTCTTGAAATATTGCTACTTTAATCAACAGAAAGCTAAATTACAAGAAACAATACAGAAGGTCTTCACTCTTATGGGATGTTACACAGCACCAATTGGTACTCACCAAACATTCATGACAGCCTACCAGTCCCATCTTGAAGAGACCAATAGGCTGTCCTGAAACACTGATAATTAAACAATAATGAACACTGTGTAACGGCCCAGATGAGCAACGACCTCATTTATACAGCTGCTGGAGCCTCAAATCATGAAACAAGGAAGCCTGGGGTGATCACGGAGGTACTATAAAAACACACTTACCTTTGCATTATCATCACGTATCCTGACTGTCACTGCAGTACTGGCCAAGTCCTTGTCCCGTTCCTGTACAGAACTGTAATTTTCAACTAGATACTGTACAGCTTTCACTCTCACCGCAGCATTAGGATGATGAATTCTCTCAAACAAATCTGTCCCACTAAAAGAAATGGCACTTCCTGCTACCCCCAGCAAAGTCCTCACTGCTCTTGCAACAGCTGATGTATCATCTTCCTTGCCCAGTGCCTTGCGAATCACTGCATCATACGAGTTTGCATCACGGCGCTCCAGAGCCTTCAGAAACCCAGCATACCAGGAAACCACCTCTTCTGCATCATCAATTCCAATAGTAACATTCTCCTCATTCTCTGACCTTCTTGCAGTAAGGCCATCTACATCAAAAGTTCCAATAGCAGTTCTGTAAAAGGACAGGAATTTACATCTTCAAAGTTCAACAAAGTTATTTATAGGGAAAAGCACTGTGAAACTTAAATAATCTATTTGACCATTTAAGGCATGATATTTACAAACAAAGTTCCTATGCCAGAGAAAACTAACCATGTCACCATTACAGTGGCTTACTGGCTAATGGTGATTTGAAAAACAATACATGTTAACTGTGAGAACCATACTATTTGCAGAAAATGCAGTTACTGAATGCTAGAGAAGGTGGTAAAGATGGTAATAACTGTTCCTTAACGTTTATATCCTACTGGTGTGGGTACTTAAACTTTGGTGCATGATTTATGAAAAACATGAGTACTACTTGAACACAAAAAGATAAAATTATGGAATATACAGCATTTTGAGGAAAATGAAATAAAGAAGACACAGCATGTCTTAAAAATGCAGTAAATGTCCTTGTTGCATAACAATATTAAATGAATTCCTAGGGGTGTTTTTCTTCATACATTCACATATGTAGAAGTAGTTTTTTGAATGTTTAAATACTTGGTGTTCATTTATAACATAAACTGAAATATTAAACAATTAAGAGATTACAGAAACATCCACTCAAAAAGCAATTAAAACCGTAACTGCATTGCATATGCACATTTATCGCATTTTGCAACACTAATTTTCAAGCAGCCTCTACCCCATGTGAAACCTTTTAGTATTAAAATAGAAATGCCAAAGTCGCATAAATTCTGGGTGTAATAAATATGGCAAAAAAGAGACTTGGCATAATTACACAACAAAAGAGAGGAAACTGTCACATGTTCTGCCCACACCATTAACTTCCAAATAAATACACAATAGAAAAGTCACCACACTAAAACTAATAGAGACTAAAACTAATAAACATCACAACACCTGCATATATATATATATATATATATGGGTATTTATTATGTTACTATACTAACATGTTTTTGCCTCTTTTGGCCAACATCAGGTACATCTAAATACAAAAATTATTAGGAGAAAGGATTTTTTTAATCACCACACTAGCTCAGCATCTTATGAGACTTACAAAAACCACAACATAAACAGAGCCATTCACATCTGGTAACACTGCAATATGACCACAATGCACAAACACACACAATACTAAGCATCAAAGAACTTACTGAATTGTAAGTTGAGCTAAATTCTCATCCACAACCTCTAAGAGTTGTTCAGCGAAGTTACACAGATCTGTCCTATCATCTGTTTGGGACTGTATAGTTGACAGTGTGCTGCGAAGGAGAGGAATGAAGAACGGTACGATGTGTATTCCAGCATTCTGCAACTGTCCAAGAACTGCTGGGAACCAACTGTGATGTGCCAGCTGCGCCACAGTATGTGCTGACACAGATGATAACTTCCCATCATGTTGAGATTGATACAGTAGAACCAACAATAGCACACATTCTGAGTGGAGTTTAGGGTGGTTGCACTGCACAATATATCAAATGAAACACAAACAAAAATTCAGTGCACACAAACATGTATTTTTAATTTACAAAGTATTTTTTATTTTACTAATGGCAGGTACATTGACTGTTTATCATTGACCTATGCGATCAATAAAAGTAAATCTTAAAAAAAAGGAAAAAAAGAATCACACTTTAAAAAAACACAAAAAAGGAAACATTCAGGGTAAATATAAAGTCCTAATGCTAAGGGGTAGTCACAAAAAATAGTGATAATAAAATAACAAAGTCAATTTTTCATCATTCTTGTCCTAGCCTCCCAGTATCGCTCACATTCCGTCTTATTAGTTAATGCGGTACATTGTCCTAGATGGTTTCTATCCATGAGTTCGTGGAGGCTGCACAGCGTAAAGTAGGGGTCAGGGTAGATTGCAATGCGGTGGAGATGCACACCCAAGCAATCATGTCCAATGCACAGTCGGAACTCTGCAACTGCCCTTCTTCTAGGCCAGTCTGTTACCTTGGATATTTCTTGTGTCCACGGTTTATGGGATAGTCTTGTCTCTAATTCGTGTCTGTATACGCTTCGGAACACCTGCTTACAAAGTATAGTTACTTAAAATTAAAAATTTAGATTTGCAAAGAAAGTACTTTCCCAATGACACTCTACTAGTCTCTGTTGCTTTTCCTTCATAATATATATTTCCTTTCCCTGCAGACTGCTCAGCCAATAAACAAATGCATATCACAGGTTTTTAAGCATACATTTTGGTGATAGGTGCTACAGTCTGTTAAGCTTCAATAAGCTGCAAAATTTGAGGATTTCAATCACATGTTCCTGAACATCCCAGAAGAATGGAATTTGCATCAACCAGTACACAAGCCAACACCCCTTGCCATCTCTTCATACCTCGACAGCCCAAGCACAAATGGATATGGTGGCAGTATGTTCCTCCAACATGCCAGTAACCACCCACCAGGCTACACAGCACCTCACCCCTGATAAGTCATAAAATTCACTACAAGGAGAAATTCATACAGTAAACTTTTCATTTCACCTGTTAATTATAATTACAAAATTACTCAACTTCATACTTTCAAATTAACACATTTCAGAAAAAAATAATGGCTAATTAATACAAGATGACATACAAGAATTGCAGTCTTCTGGGATACGATGCTGCATTACTGGTTCCTGATGTTTTGAAGGTGACATAGTCCTTTGAAACGTCAACAGCCACTTGACAAGTGACACAGCATCACATCCTAGAAGACCAGAATCCTCAAGTACACCACTACGAACACCTTACAACTGGCTAGACAACATACCCCTGCAACTTTGTTGACAATCCCATTGAAGATTTGAGGTGAGAACTGAGTGCGACGCGTGAGTTGTGCAACAATCATATAAGAAGCTGCTACAAAATCCCCCAAGGGTGATGTCAGACCTTTAAACAGAGACTTCAGTAGATATGTCATCTGAAGTTCATTTACTTGATTCACATGTTCCAGTCCTCCCACTATTGTGGTGCAATGGAAAGCCAAAAGTGTGGCCAGAGCACCATCTTTATTCTCTGGAAAAAAAAAGCAAAGAAAACTTAACCAATGAGGTTCTCACTACAGTGGCTGTGCACAGTGCACAGTGCTGTGACACTTATTTGATGTCTCACAACAGTGGCTGTGCACAGTGCTGTCTTGTGGGGTGTGACACTTATTTGATGTCTCACAGCAGTGGCTATGCAAGTGCTGTCTTGTGGGGTGTGACACTAATTTGATGTCTCACAGCAGTGGCTGTGCACAGTGCTGTCTTGTGGGGTGTGACACTAATTTGATGTCCCACAGCAGTGGCTGTGCACAGTGCTGTCTTGTGGGGTGTGACACTTATTTGATGTCTCACAGCAGTAGCTATGCAAGTGCTGTCTTGTGGGGTGTGACACTTATTTGATGTCTCACAGCAGTGGCTGTGCACAGTGCTGTCTTGTGGG
>Ga0136643_10001466_pt1 | contig 28891 bp, 13 predicted proteins | sample TergutLab28metaG_FD_96883 | JGI IMG/M metagenome (GOLD analysis project Ga0136643, IMG submission 96883) | Labiotermes labralis P1 segment gut microbial communities from Petit-Saut dam, French Guiana - Lab288 P1 (version 3) (version 3) | ecosystem: Host-associated > Arthropoda: Insects >... | reverse complement strand
TCCATATACCCACATCCCACCTCCTGGAGATCATTCCTAATATTATCCACCCATCTACGCCTAGGTCTCCCCAGTGGTCTCTTTCCCTCCGGTTTCCCCACCAAGACCCTATACCCCCCCTCTCCTCGCCCATACGCGCCACATGCCCAGCCCATCTCATTCTTATATCACTGCCACTACCGACATTAATTCCTCAAATGGTACATGACAGCAAATTTCCAGAACAGTTGCGACTGTGTTAAGAAAATACTCGACCGATATTTACGAAAGGCATACTGCGACTGTACTAACTTTCTTTGATTTACGTCCTGTTTTCCATGCCTAATAAAATATTGCAGCTAGGTGTGCGAAATTGTGCTTTGTACGGAGATCACAAACACACACTTATTATTGTCATGTTTTTACCGTGCAATACACAACACCAAAGGAGCACAGGCACAACCTACACAGCTACACACATGCTGCTGCAGTACCATATATATTAAGCATACAAGCATTAGCAACTTCAAAATAAGGCAAAACAAAACTCCCTGAAGATGGTCTTCACAGACTGAAACATGTAGGAGTGGTAGGAGGTATTTTAACCAAGTGATGTGTTTTAATGTGTAAATAAGACTTTAGAATCACATATTGGTGCAATTAGTTGGTTATATTTTAATAACACACTTATTACTTTTGAACAAAGATAATAACATGGCGACGATGTGACACCTCGAGTCAGTACAATTTATGTCAGACAAAATTAAGACACACAAACCATCATTTAAGCAATACGTTCAACAAGAAGTGGATTAAAATAAAATAGCAAAATAAGACCTGTCACAGAAAGAGATGAACAGGAAAGTCGGTTTTGTATGTTCTGTTCGACAGTGGCATACTTTGGTCTCATGAATTGCTTCTGCCCACGGGAACTTATAAAATAGCGACTGTGATTAATACATGGATTCCACATATTACTACCTTAAAATCTGTAACATTCTAACACGTTACTACTGATGTATACAAGCGTAATATTACTTACGCTCTACATTTTGTATGAATAATTGTTGTTGTTGTTGTCGTCTAATGGCATATCTTGGATTTAGTCCATTAATTTTCTGGCATCCCAATACAGCTTTGGTAATTCTTTAAAAGTATGGTCCAGTTTTGGGCACACAAGGAGGTGATCTTTGTCAATTATTGTGTTCTTCAGTTTGCATACTGTGCAGTAGATATAGCTAAGATTTTGATGTGGTGGAGGTGAGCTGCGAGACAGTCGTGACCTGTGTTGAGCTGGAAATTTGTGACTGTTTGTTTTCTGGGTTTGTTTTTGTTGTTTTTCCGTGTAGTTTTAATGTTTTGCCACTGTGTCTTGTTGGATGAGGCAATGGCTTCCTGGGAGAATTTTTCTTGTGTTTTTTGTTTTAGAGTCTCTTAATTGTTTCAAAGTTAAGTGGTGTTTGTTTTGAAGTGTGGTTCCTTTTTTGCCAGTGGGTATGTAGTATGAATAATTATATACACATACTTTCCTAACTGCTGTGTGGGGGAAGACATACGCAGATATTCCCAGTTAAGAACTGTTATTTCATAACAGCTGAAATTTGCTTTTAAACTCGCCGTAACACACTGATTCTTAACAGAGTTTACTACATGACTAGCAACGAACACGACTGTTTTGTGTATGCAGTATCACAATTACATTACGTTTCTCTTGTGGTTAAATGGGAGACAGGTACAATTTGGATCTCTCTTCCGTCATTCAATTCAATGGCCAGTAAATGGAACACGTTAGTTAATAGTGCCAGATCGATATTTCCATTGGTAATTAAGATAGAAATAACTATCGGTCTACCGCTAATTTTGTTGACACATGATTGCTCAGTATCGACAGTAATGTCCACTTGCAATGCTGTTTGCGTTCCTCGTCCTAGCGGCCTACACCACACAAAGGAAAAGTCCACAGCGGAATCACTCCCTACAAGAGGAATGAATCCAGACTGGTAAAACGAGATACAATTACCCACATATAAATAGTACATTAAAATTTCATTACTGTGGCGTTATTTCTTGAGTTCCAGTTAACAGAGACATATAATGGAGAGGGATTTAGACTATTTTCAGCTGAAGTTGTTCCAATGATGAAAGATGGCCATTAGTTTAGGCATGACAAACAAGCAACACATACAACAATTGGTGTGAACGCCCACGACAAAAGAAAAAGCCTAAGTGGCCTAGGCGTAGATATTAAGGCAATATGAAAAACGACACTCCATGAAGCAATTTATACCTCACACGTGTAACGATTCAGAATTTCAGAAATAGTTCTGAATCGGAACATACCAGGTTTAACCCGCGAAATATGTAAAAGGACAACAGCAAAAAGGGGAAGGGTACAAACTTTATAACCTTTCCTGTTATAACCCCACCACGAGAGGAGCTGAGGTTAGATGTTCGGCTAGTCTTTCTCTGTCTCGTTTGATCCCCCACCCCGACGAGGCGGGTTTCGGTTAGACGTCACGCTAGTCTGTTTCTGTTACACATGTCCCTCAACCGTATGACGGTAGCGCCTAGAGCAGGCGAGCACCGTAATTGGAGTGAGGGGTTATAACGGAAAACCGCAAAATTCAGAGGTTTTAAAGCTCTAACAGTGAGTATATGTGATGATGTCATTATTAATTCAGTAACAAAAAACAACTCAAATTAGAGAAGCCAATAATGAAGGCGTTTTACACCACTGGAAGGAGTAAAAAGATGAAACGTGAAATCTCCCGTGAAGAATACACATCATATCCATATTCTATTTTCTCACTGCTAATAAATTTCTTCGTACTTAGCCTCATGATGTTCTACTGAGACCGGAACATGTAGCTATCACATAATGAGTGCACAGTATTTCGTTATATAAAGACCAACAAGATGAAGTTTTCTTTCTGAATTTATTTTGATAATCTTTCCTCTACATGTTTCGAATAGTGTAACTGTTCATCATCAGTAACTGCCTTCTGATGATTAATAGTTACTCTATTCGAAACATGTAGAAGAAATATTATTAGAATAAATTCGGAAAGAAAAGTTCATCTTGTTGTTCTTTATTAAACAAGTATATCACGATGCACGGTCCAGAGAATGTGACAAATGTATAGTGGTGTCGATAGCAGTTTGTTATTAGTACAGAAACTTTAATTAGTGTTAGTGCGACACATAAAACGTATCTCAATTTCACATTGTGTAATCAAAATGTCACATTGGTTTGGTTTGAACTGGATTCAGTGTACACAGCAACGCATGAAAGTTCAACAGTTTTTGCATCTTGTTTCTCTGGCATGCTAGTGTAACAGGCATCGTGTCATTAGTAAGCCGTAATAAGAGCTAGGATAAAAACAGGACGCAAGAACCACGAAGCTAATATACCACAATCCTCACGGCCAAGTGCACGTCTGTCTGTTAAATCGCAAGATCATACACGCAAAATAACATTTCGTGGTGTGTCTGTCCCTTGTCCGGACTGAGTTGTGTGAAATATTTTTAAACAGAGGTAAAATTTGAATGACAATCAAGGTATAAAAAGACAAAGGATTTCTCTTGTGCGCTTGATGTAATAAGCCATGATAACTCAAACAAGAGAGACAAGTGCTACGAGAGAGCTTTTCATTTAAGTAACAATATACGCCCCGCAATCGACCGATTGATATAATGTTGTTCTACTGTTAAGTACAGTCTGTGACATGAAGCAAAGGTTCATTTGAGAAGTTGAATGTCGCAAAGATATTCGTGAAATTGCGATCTTTTACGGTACGCAAAGGCCCGTTACTGACTTCACCCTGCCTAGCCTGCGTAGGCCGGTCCACGTTCTCATAACTTACATCTTTCAGGTATATTTTATTGATATTTTATCCTACCGTATACACCAATTATTCAACTACTATAATAATGGTATACTATCATCATTATTAATACCTTATATACAATACCTTGCGTAGGAAATGCCTTCTAAAACATACTACCGAAGGAAATATAAAGCGAGGAATAGAATTGGCGGAAAGACGAGGGAGAAGACGTAAGCAGCTACTGGATGATTTGAAGGAAACGAAAGGGTACTGTAAATATAAGACTGAAGCATTAGATCGCACTGTGTGAAGAACTCGCTTTGGATGGGCATACCGATCTCTCGTAAGAACTACGGAATGAATGAATATGTAATACTCTCTGAGTGACCTGAGTCACAGAGCGAGTTGATTTTTACCGAAAAAAATCTTTTAATATCATTTTATCGACTATTATAGGTAGAAACTGATCAGTGCTATATCGCTAATAATCGAGACCGATGTGCTTTATTGATGAGAATAGGCACTAATTAATCAAAAACTATTATTTTTTATGGATTCAGTATTTCGTGTGCAAGAGCGACAGAATGTTACTGCGGAACGCCTTACGAGTAAGACGTAGATGAGATGATGATGATGGTGATGATGACGATAGAAAGATATGTAGTCAAGAAGATCGACCAACAAACTCTTCCCAGGCTACAGCCAAATTTATATATTTCTATAACTACTACTAAAAGTCTTGCAAAACGAATATGATGTACTTTATTGGAACGAAAAATTACCAACGGTAAGAAAATTCCCCAAGCATAGCCTAACATGAAAACAGAAAAGAAATCAATAAAGTTTTGTACCAAAAAAACATAAAACAAGAGGCAAGTAGCAAAAACAGAAAGAACCAAATAAAGTCCGCGAAGCAGTAATAACACACACCTGCTCCAAGGTCCGCGAAACCGTGAACGACGATATCCCATTACAATGGCGATCATTGTGCTTTACCCAGAACCATTTCAGCGCACTTCACCCTCTTCTTCTGGTTAACTTTGAAGCCCGCATCGACAACCGAATAAATTGGGAATGAAAAACTGGAAGGTATAGGGAAGGAACCATTTTTGCCCTTTTGCAATATTCTGACATTATGCTGAAGTGACGGAGGACGCAAATGAGAAACCTCTTTCAAAGTCAGTATTCCGGCCGAGAATCAAACCTGGCACCTTTCAATACACAAATCTATAACGTTACAGCTTCGCCAAACATCAAAACATTTCACCGGCTGAATAAATGTAAATTTGTAAACATTTGTTATGCGATGTTCCGTACATGTGCTCAGAAGCGCTGCCCACTTGCAGTAAAAACCCCCATCCAATTCATTAGAGAGGAACAGAACCGTAACGGGATAAGGAAGTTGTTTTTCCTAAGATTCTCGAGCGTTGGTGAGAGATGAATTAATGAGTACGGTGTATTAATGGAATTACACTGACAGGAAGAATCTGAAGTACTCGGAGAGAAAGTGGTAACACTGCTACTGTGTCCACCATAAATCCCCCACTGAATGGTCTAGGACTGAACCCACGTCATTGAGGTGACAGGCCAGCGAATAACAGCCCGAGCCAAGGCACGGTCCAAGCGTTTACTACAGAGGATCCACCGCAGACTTGTGCATACTGGAAAAGATGTCGCTGTATATAGTATGTCTACTGCCTGCGTACAAGTGCGCTTACAGCCACAAAAAAACTGAGGAAATATCAGAAAGCAGAAACTTGCGTGTGTCAAAAATAAAAGTAAGAAATATCCAGTGATAAGACACGATTTTATGCCGCATCATACTGTACTTCATTTGCTGAATGCTTTCGTCATTCATGTATTACCTCTATCCTGGCCAATTTTTTTTATTGCTCTTGTACAACTGTACAGCCTTCACTGCTGCTTTTCATAACATATCTAACCACACTGTAGTCAATGTACTGACGACAGAAATGCATCAAAAGTTCTGAGGCAGCGAAGTGGACAAAATTGAGGTTTCTGGTGTTAATTCACCGTCTGCAGGAGTGAGCGAGGAAACTCCGGATTAGACGTCAAACAGTCTCAGTAATGACAAGGCAGATGCGGTTGACCATAAGTCACTTAATTCAAACATCGTTCTTTGGGGTCACTGCCTGTGTTACACAATTTCTCTGGCCGTTAAGATGTCACACAGGCAGTGACAACCACTCAGTTTGCTTCTCTTCTCGGAGAAAATCAACACAGATTTAGCTTTCAGTTTTTGGGTGCCCTTCGAAGTAAACCGCCTGTCGCGACAATCGGGTGAGGGATGTTGTTCGAGCAACAACCCTCATACCGAACAAAGGCCGTGCTGCTGCAATCCAGGTCTCCGACCGACAATAATCTGGGGACATTATACCACATGCTGTAACTCACAGTCTTGCGCTCCTGAAGATTGGCAAAGAATTGCCCGATACATGTTGAGCTAATTTGAAGATCAATAAATTTTTATTGTTGCATCTGGTTGGTCCTCTACTTTATATCGAATTATGGTTATTCACCTCATTTAAAAGCAATACAACAATTGTATATAACCAGTTAAGTGAAGTAAAAAAAAAACGAAAACCCTACAAACGTAACCTTCCGTCTATTAACCCTGTCCATCATATGATCTTTTAACGAAGCAAAAACTTTCGGAGGCGCAGACGGCTTCCGAAACGTCGTGCTTCATTACAAAATTCGACAGTGGATAAAGTCCAACAAATACGCTCATGCCTTTGACTCGTATACCATCGTCGACGACCTATTGATTTGAACAAATTCCTGCGGTTGGTAAATGTATCTTAATAACCGACCATGACGTCTGTGACCATGTAAGTAGCTAGCTGCTCCTCACATCGCACTGACGCTTTCCAACATTTTTTTTTCCCCGTACATTGAAGGGTTTTATATATACTTCACAAATACTTTACAAATCGCTTACAATCAACTTATTCTTGGATACTGCGTTTTTTAAACTGTCCCACAGAAAGACATCACACTGACCTGAAACACTACAAATATGTCGCTTGACAAACTTGCCAGTTAAACAAGCACAAAAATAATTGGCAGAGGCGAATAATGCACACAGGACCGCGATATGACATACTGACATTAGATGATCAGAAATGACGAGCGGCAAAGCATGACGACTGATGGGTCAGGTAGTTCTAATTGCAAATACACCGCACATCTGACCGACCTGTCACTCATTCTATACAAACTGCATTAACCACCGACCAGTGGATGGGTAAATTCATTTGATGGAATGTCGAAAGCAAATTGCAGGTGGGTTGATTTTCGTACAATAACAAACATGTAGTTGGACGCAGGGAAATGGATTTTTTTTTTAATTCTCATTACCTTATGGTGTAGACAGTATTGTTCTAAGTACATGGATGGAAAATTAATGTTTCATGTTGCTGCTCTTTTTTTTAAATTCAGTGTGCCAGTGTAAACACCTTGACAACTGCAGTGTTTTTTATACACAAGAGGGCTGACGAGAACTAAAATGACGAGGGCCACTTAGTCTTTCTTCACGAAAGAAATAGCTTATTGAATTTCAAATCAATTCACTTACAACAACGCAAGTAAAGGGGAAAAGGTTGCCAAAAGCCGTACGCGTTTTTTCGTTGATTAATTCATGGCGTATTTACAGACATTCTTTCCAATACAGTACACACTCGCCTTTCGTTGGAGTTACTTTCCTGACAACCACCAAGATCAGCAAAACCGTGGTGCACGAAGTTAAGCCCTTATGGGCAAAACGAAATTAGGTAAACAAAAGTCAGAGGAAACGTGACGAATAAGATTAATGCAAATGAAAATTTTAATTTGGTGTTTAGTGGAATTATGGAAGGACAATATTAGGAATGACTTGCAGTCCTATTAAGGACAATGGTAAGCGGAGAACAAGATACAGTAATTAGCGTCATTCGCTCTATGACGAATGAGACATAGTTAAAGTGATAAAAGCTGGGTCACCCGTTTAGAATGCAAGAAGTGGATCATTAGAGAACGCTTACTCTTCTTCAAACAGAAGACACTCGACATGTACGAAAATCTAGGTTGAAGTAGCTTTAATCAGTTGAATATATAACGAATATAGATGCAAGGAACTGAAGACGTAAGTCGCAGGCCCGAGAAGAGTGGAGAACAATTTTGGAAGAGGCCAAGAACTGTAATGACAGAAGAAGAAGAAGAAAACACGAAGAAGACGAAGAAGAAAAAGAAGAAGAAGAAGAAGGGTACTGGAATGACAACAGCGTTCCAGGATGCAAGTTATGAGGGTGGCTGAATTATGTAAAATACCTGTCGGAGAAGGTGGCAGAAGACTAAATGAAGAGGGGTAATGTTCTACTGTTTTGTCTTCTTCTGCCATGTTCGTATATTAAACAAAGTTAATTAAAGCATGAGGACAATAAATATTTCTAAACACTGCCGAAATTACAGTCCAAATACCGTTTATGTTGGAAGATAACTAGGTAGCTGCTGAGAGGTGTGGGCAGACGCAAGCTCATGAGTACTCCGAGCACCAGCACAAGAGCGAATGCGAAAGAGCAAGAGACCTACGCTGCGATGCACAGATATTAACACAAAAACTTCTAGGCGAAAAAGCAAAACTGCGACGAGCAAACCAGCGAAGGAGAATGGTCGGGTATAACATGTCTAGCGTCGAAATGTGGAAGAGCTTCGTGTGAACTGGAAGGGATGGGGGATGTAGAAGGGAGAGGTTGTGGCCAACTTTCAGGGGCTGCCCAAGAAGTTACACACGGCAAACTGCTGAACACGTCAGTGAGGACAGCCGATCGCAGGCCGGAACTTCTAAAGAATGGTACCAACCACTGTACCTCAATATTCGGCAAGAGCCGACACGTGCGAGCACGTGCGATTATTTTCAAGATAACCGGCATATATATCACGTCACTTACGCATACTATCATATACCATAAGCAATAGGACTAACATCGAAACTGCGCAATTGACGTCGAAAAAAAAATCAATATGACTGTACCACCTGCAATGTGGTCAGCCTATGAAGCTGCCAAATATGAATAGCCATTATGAGTATGTTTGAGACATTTTTACGGAACTAGAAATAGCAACATGTTGTTAATTACTTAGTTACTTAGCTAGCTACTTAGTTAGTTAGTTAGTTAGTTTGTTTGTTTGTTTGTTTGTTTGTTAGAGGGTTGGTTAGAGGGTTTGCTGGTTGGTTAGTTGTTTGTTTTTTTTTTGTTGGTTGGTTGTTTGGTTGGTTGGTTGGTTAGTTAGTTAGTCATCAGTCAGTTAGTTGTTAACTTCAATATTATTAAAGATATTAATTCATGCGGCAAGATGTTTATATCGAGCTGCAAGAAAACCACCAGAAGTCTACAAAGATGCTAAGATGGACGTAAACAAGAACATCGCACTGTAAATCTTCCATTATCAGTAACATAATGGAGGCTGATTGCAAACAAATAAAACTTAATGGCTTAAGATGACATTTCACACTCCAGCATAAAATCACCAACGCATACGCATATCATCTTGTGCTCCGTCTACTGAACTGCCTTCCAAAGAGCAGCAGTATTTGACAGAGGGTGTAAGACGTGAATTATTTTGGCGCTTTACGGACGCACTTTGTATTTCAGCGACGTAATATTACTACTGACATCCACACACAGTGGACGGGGCCTCCTATTGTATTACTGTGCTTGTATTTAATATCACCTCAAAAATGACGTGCATTGTCCGGATCGCGGGGGCGGGGGAAAAGAAGGTAGGCCATTATTCAATGCCCCCACAATGCAACTTCGTCCATGCGAGGCGTCGCTCACTAGAAGACGTTTCAAAAGAGCACACAGCGATCCGTCCACAGCCGCCCTCCGTTTGACCTTCACACGTATGTGTGATAAACGTAAAACAGCATTAAATGTGGACCGACGGGCCAAAGAAGAATGGGACGTCTAAATAAAAACAAGATCTTCAATGAAACCGAAAAGGGAATATTGCACATCCGACGAATTTCAAAACGAAAAAAAAAAATTAGAATAATTTTCAGATTTATTTCGCTCTGTACACAGCGCGCGAGAGGCAGCACACACGTGTCCACTAGCTTTTCGTTGTCTACAGTACAAGTGCAAAAAGTGTTGGCGCAAAAGACCATTAGATTATGAAATTAAAAGCCCGAAATTTTACATTCATAACCACATAGCCAATACTGATAAGTTTAGAAATATTTTTGGCGTTCTTGTTAAGAGCACATTGGTGGTTTCATTAAGCTACAATGTTTATGAATTTCATTCGAATAGTAGCCTTTTCGAATCTCGGCTGCTACACCGTTTAACTTGGTAAAAATTAATCGCCGTTTGTTTCTCAGCCTATTCAGCAGATATCCGGATACTTCCTCAAATTTTACTACGACCGCCTCGTTTCCAGTTCGTTGTATTGTGTTAACATATTATTCGATGCTATACAGTAAGACACTAACTGTGTCGTGTCGTTGGGTCCGTCACATCCAGACGACATGAACTACAAATAAATAAATGAAAGCAATCGACGGAGTTACTAATAATTTGACAAGGTTTGGGAATTTACTACGAGTGGAAAAATGTCGGAAACCGAAAACATACAAATAAAACCTTAAACAGGGGCGCCCAACTTTTACAAAAATCTACGAACAAAGTCAAATTTCTTGGCGCTCCATGAGTGACGTAAGGGTAGTTCCACACCAAGGATCAACAAATATTAGGAGCCACCGTACAAACATTAGCCACATGAAAGAACTTGCGCCCGGCATTTGTTTACCCCTGACCTAAAGTCTGAAATCTGAGTGCAGTAAGAAAAGCAGTGCTGTGTTTTCCATTCATGAATTGGGATACAGTAGTCTTGAGTACTGACTAGATTACGGGTTGCACAACCGAGGAATCATAGTTCGATTCACGGCGGGGGCAGTAAAGCTTACTTTCCTCCAAAGCATTCAGACCGGCTCTGCGGCCGACCCCGCTTCCTATCCCACGATTAGCAGGAACCCTTTCCTCACGGTTAAAGCTGCCGTGCCTCTATGCTACCGCCAATGCTAAGAACCAATGCAGCTATAATTTCACCCCCTTATTTGTTTTCGCGGTTTCCAGAAGCACCTTCATCTTTAGTGCAGTTGTCGTTTTCTGTACTTTACATACATTACGTGTATGCCAGCACATGTTCTATGTGTCACCGCGTAGCCAGAAAAATTTACTGTTTTAATAAACTTTCGCCATCCATAAACGGTGGCAAGTTTCTTCATTAACCGACCGACTATCGACTTATTACGAAGGACTCTGATGCAATGCACTTAGTTAATAACCACATAATAATACAGTATCGATTGTACAGTGTGGGTGTAACATTGTTTACCAAGGTAATAAATTTAAGTGAATTATACGAGTGTTTTATCGGCCCCCTCAAGTATTGTACAAGCTTCCTACCTACCTACGCGTTATTTGTGGCGGCTTAATAAAGCCGCTTTGAGGGAATGCCCACATTAAACGCAGACGTTCACAATTTGGCCTCCAACTGCGTGCAACAGCCTTTACCGCTGACAGAGAGACAGACGTCACAGGAAACCTTTTATTCACCTCACGACGACAGACTAAGTGACGCACAGCAACTGCGGGGCTTCTTTTTGCCATCAAGAACAAATGGATTACAGGGCACTTACTAGAAAAGTGCCGCATTGCACTTCGAAAACACAATCCGTGTTAGGATACTTATTATGTCACGCCCGACGTTACGAAGGACTTATCCCATTCAGATAGCCCTCTTCTGCGAAATGACGCCTGTGTGGATTGGTATACACGTAACAATGTTTCGGAAGACATTGCTGCCTGCAACTTCAGGGGCTTCTGAAGAGAATTCAAAACTATACCTACTTTCAATGCACATAATTGAACATAAACTTTTATGATGTACCCCACATTATCATTCTACAGTTCATTTAAACGTGTAAGACAACAGACGTAACTTAATAAATAAGTTAGTTGCAGTTTGTCAAGATTCACAATTACAAACAGCGACGCACATGTAATTTTTCAAGTACACGCTCTTACAGAAACATTCCCTTACATCAATCAGCCTTTAAATGTCCTGTGTTTACTCTATGTACTATCTCCAATAACAGTAAAAAAAAACTCTGTATTTACCACCAAATGTATCAAGTTTTTTAATGAGTCTCTCTAAATAAATAACAAACATTTCTCTAACAACATTAATGGATGGTCTTTGCAAAGGAAACAGACACTTTTCTCTTTGAGGTAAGTCTAAACTTTTACGTACAATTTAGGTGAACGTTAGGCATCACATCACCACCAAATTGTTAACTTCCTTCCTCTGAGGCCTACTTAAGCACACATGCTCCCGTCACCTTTTCTTCATCGCTTCTAGACCCTGTAAGTTTCATTTAGCCTACCTTTACTAGAAGGACGAGCGGGTACAGCCGGGAAAACTCAGAACATTAGATTTTTCTGTTCTCTGTCGGTCAGTCACCAAATGGTTAATACTGTAATAGATATTGTACTGGCCACGTTCAAGATACTTTAGGCACCAAAATTTTGTAATAATACATCCTTTATGGAAAATTAGATATCCGTCTGGGTAAAACTGGATAAAAACTGAAATATGAACCGTAGTTAAGGTGTATAAAGTATTAAGTTGTCTTACGAAAGACCCGTTTGCCCATTTATTTCGTCTGTACTAGTTCAGGCATTATTTCCCAGAGCACCAGTTGGGATGCAAATGACACATACATTTATCTGCAGGTGTTTAAAAAAAGATCATGATTTATATCCACACATAACAAAGGCAAATTGTTTGCGATTTTTAACTCACTATACGACCCTCTTTCCTTTCGGGTACATAATGAAAATTCTTAAAACACAAAAATGCACGTTTTACACTTCCGCTGTTCGTACAACCCCATTCCCAAATATGAACATAAGTGTCGGAACTTCTGTTCTGTATTCGGAATGTTCGGAATCCTTGTTTCTGAGACCAGCAACTTGAATATCCTGTCTTTTCATTCTGAGTCCCTACAGGAAAAAATGCCGATATCTTAGTAACAACAGACCGCAAATATTTCCTTCCACGTTTATCACTATCACTCTTCCATTTGGCTTTTACTTTATAATATCTAATTGGTCATTTTACTTCACGAGGGTAAAGGCATTTTTTTTAGAGAACTCCAGAAAATCAAGAAATGATTCATGCTACAAGCAAATTCTTTCACATTCCTATAACCCTTTAAACACCAATTGAAAGTACGAGTCTTTGCATTGTTCCCGACAACCGAAAGAGCTTGGAATCAGCCTTTTTGAAAGACACCCAGGCTTCTTCTTTTTGTCCGTCTGGTAAGATAAACATCTAGCCTATGTGAATATGAGTACGTTACGTTGGTAGAATGACACTGACAGGGAAAATCGAAGTACTCGGAGAAAAACCTGTCCCAGTGCCACTTTTAAAAACACTTAGGTAAACCCGAACTGTATTGAAATATTCAGCAAGTAAAAAGGCCTGTCTTGTGCAGGTGAGTAATTACCTTTTATTCTAATATCCGTGGAAAACATGTGACTGCACTTTGAGGGCAGAATATAGAATTCTTTTCATCTTTAGCCTGATGGTACATATAGTAAACACTGGGATTGTACGGGTTAGAATTCTCAATTCATTCAGATTTTGTGTCAAGGCGGCTAGCTTTGAATAGGACGGTTTTTGATACCAAAACAGATAGGGATAATTCTCTTTACCTCTTAGTCTCAACTAGCACTGAGTCCTCTCAGCTTCCTTTCAGACCCGGACAATTCTCTCTCGCTACTCCATACACCACAGAGGGAAAGGGCCGGCATTTTATTTCTAGAGCTGCTTAAGAACGGTAACTTATAACTTTCATCATAACGTTCATACGAACAATACAGTATTCTGTGAATATTCAGTCTGGAATTCCTACAGCTACTTCTACAATAAATTTCCCAAAAATCTTTTTTTTATATAAATTAAATGATCCTGAAGATTTTGAGTTATTTATGTACGTTGCCTGGCAACCCAGTCAGTGACACAAGAACACACATTCGTACATTTTACATGCGTTTTGCTACATTACGTTATATGGGTATAATTTTCAGTCCCTGACCATGCACAGTATTGCCTTTGTCTCTAACACATTATGCTGGAACAAGTAGATACAATTCATGGCCTACTCCTGGGCTGGCGAACTTTTGTCTATACATTTCGAAGAAATTCTTTCGTGTGACCATGGGAATTTTGAAGAACAAAATAAGGGTCTGGAGTCCCCCATAATTATTTCTGCATCATTATTAATGTAAAATGTAATTATATTGTATAATTTATGCATAATATAGTTATTATATTTCTAACAAAACTCCTTAGAGGAATGCGATAAGGAAGAAAATGTGGAAGTAACTGAGGCTGCTCCTACTTCCTGTTCGGAAAAGGACCCAAGAAATAAGTAAAATGACTATGATTATATCGTAATTATTGAAAGTTTATTATTTTTATTGTAAAAATTATTGCAAAGTGAGAGAGTGCATAAAGCATAATTAATAAGCCTGTTTAGGTAATCAATGATGCTTCTAAATGATTTTAAATGCGACAATTTTAGAAATTAAATGTTATTATAACCACATTCGCAGGTCTATCTGACAGGAGACAACATTAACAAATTTGTGACAGTAAAAAAAAGGACAAAATATGTTTGCACAAAATTTAAAGAACTCTTTGCCATGTCTGCATTATATTATAGTTATGTTTACCTGTATTCACTTTTCTGTGCCAAGAAATACAAAGAATAGAGAATAAAATCGATGCAAACGTTGCCGGAAGCCCTACTGAATAACTAATAATAATCCGTGTTGATTTAAAATAGATTATTTAGAAATAAAAGTGTTTATTAATAATACTTTATAAATAACAACATACATGTCACTGTGACATTTATAATTACAATAGGCTACATAAAAAAATGGGAAGCTAGTTTACTATTAGTGCGTGGGAAGCTAGTTAACATATTTTACTATTAGTGCGACGTTTGCTGCTGTACAGAGGATGATGGGCATTTTATGGCAGGTTTGTACTTGGTTGCTCTGAAAGTTATTCATGCAGCACTGTATTCTTCATTAGTCTTAAAATGAATTTAGATATCTATGCTTAGACACTATCAAATGTAAGACAAACTCCGACTTAAGAAAATTTAAAGGGTGAAAAATCGCGTCTTAGATTCTAGGAAATGCGGTAGTTCAATTAACAACAAGTTAAATATTTGTCAGTAACCTCGAAATCATTTCTCTTTCGACGGGTTTTGTCAGAAGGTATTAACTGTTCACTCACATTACAAATAGTGTGGGCAAAAAGATCCAGTGCTAACCGTTCAGTTGTCTTTAAAAAAAACAATGCTAATGACGTTGTACAGCGAAGGGGATGCTCATCTGGTTCTCATGTGGAAACTTGGGTCAGCTGTTTATTGCGGAGATTGTAAAACGTTCTGTCCAATGTCACCTATTCGGCCAGTCACAGCCATGCCGGCGCCCAATGAGAAATATCCAGTCAACACTTCGCACCACTCCCGATTTGTGTAAAATTGTTCCTCTCTCAGTGTATTTTGGTAGCAACGGTAAATCATATGCAGTCCCTACGAAGACAGATATGCGTGTGTGTGTATACACATAATTTCTTCACAATATCGGGACGTTGTTTGGGCAAAAGAAATAAAAAAAGAATGGGGAGAGCAGTGAATGCCGCGTTTCAAAGAAATCTTTTCGCCTGCCGTAGGTTCGTCAGCCCTGTCCTTGATGGATTCATAAACTTTAACATCAGTACCCACAAGATCCAGCTTCATCCTCCAGTGATTGCGACACTTTAACACACACAAACACAAACAAACACACAGGGGTGGGGGTTGTTCCAACCGTAAATTGTGCAGGCTAGATTAATTTCAGGTTCACACATAAGCCTACACAGCTTATGCACAAATATACGAAGTAATATATTAAAAGACGCTATTTAAATTGTAGAGATTAAAATCTTAATTTGTATATGCATTATTCAGTTCCAAACCCCGTTATCTTGTCGTCTACTATCCGCAGTGCCTCAGATCGGAGCATATATACGTAGACTTGTGCTGGTCTCTTGCTATGGCAAAATAACTCCAAGGACAAGGGCCTGGAAACAAAGTTGCCAGGATAACATTTTGTACTAAAAAGGGGGAAATAATTGAACACTTTAGGCTATAACATACCTAGGAACATCCTACAGTGCGCCACGATAGGCTGCATAAGTATTGGGGACATAAGAAATACGTATTCTTGTCCATTAAGGAAGGCGCTCAAAAACCTATACTTGGAATACCGAAAAGATGGCAATATAACTTTCGAGAGAGACTTAAGGACAAGAATCCCTAGGGGGGGGGGTGGAAAGTTGGAAAGTGGATGGAATTCGGTCAGGATTATTTCCTATAGCAAGCTCTGACATCAGCTGCATAGAAATTCCTTAGCCGGTTACCTAAAATTAGCAAGAGTACAGAATCGTACGTGTACATTTCTTGTATATCTGACAGCGAAGACGCTTTTGAAAAAATCCTGCTTCAGTAAGCCATAAAATTCTGGTGATTGTGGATTTTCTTACTGAATTCGCTACAGACTTAAATCAAAGAAATATTCCTAAAGCAAAACCCATCGATTTTATCTGCACACTCAGGTCAAAGAGTCAAATAATACATTAATATTTATAAGACTGCGAATGGGTAGCATACGAAGCACGTTGCAAAACACGCAACAGATCTCGAGAAACGAAACAGTGCGTGTTCATGTTCGCATGCTTGAAGCACGAGCATAAGAACGAAGGCTGTTTAGTTCAATCGTTTAAAGCCCTGTGGTTAATAAATATACCACACTGTGCAACGGCCAAAACTCTGAATTTTTCCACAAAACATACACAATTGTGTGTTATCGTATCTTTGTCCAAATAAGTAGCCACTGTACTAAACAACATTACCAACCGTTCTCTCTGATGGAATTACACTGTATTCTCTGTAAGGCAGAGAATGAACCCTGACTCTAAACTAATTTTTGTCTTCGAGGTTCTAAAAGTAGGAATAACTTTATTGTGTTTAAAAAGGGCTTGTTGAAGCTTCTCCAGCGTGCATACGAAATGCATTTATATAAATAATGAAATGAACATGTCTGAAGGTCAGCCTATGTGTGGCCTTTACCTTTTTGTAAAAGCAAATTCAGGTTCCACGTAGGGCAATAAAGTGTTTGATTTAATATCTACACGAACATGATGTATCTTTTATCGTACACGATGAACTAATAACAACGACGAAGCGAAACGAACAGACGGTCAGGTATTTCGCAAAAAGTGTTGATTTTGAAGCCACGTTTGCGTGAACAAGATAGGCAATGTACGTATAATGTAACGCTGTGGTGCACTGGAGTAATGTTTACACATCCTTGGCTATCCTAACAGTCTGATACCATTTCATTCGACAAGAGCGCTTTTGTGACGATTTAATGACGCCGACGACAATAAAACGTAAATAGGTCTTCACGTAAAGTGCCTTATATTTTGGTCCAATTTTAATCAATTTGAATTTTCCCGACATAAAAGTCCCCAGTATCAAATTTAACGGAAATCCATCCAGTGGGCGTCATGTTAATACATGTGGACGAACGGACGGACGGACGCACGCACGCACGGGTGGACACGACGAAAATAAGAGGCGCTTTTTGAGATGGTGCAAACGCGCCCAAAAACTAACGAAGAATATCGCTGATGTCACAGAAACCACGTACGTAATGCTGTGGTCAGTTGCTTTAAGGTACAATAATGGTTGTGGTTAATGCTGTGGCCAGTTGTTTTACGGTACAATAATGGTTGTAGTTAATGCTGTGGTCAGTTGCTTTAAGGTACAATAATGGTTGTGGTTAATGCTGTGGCCAGTTGTTTTACGGTACAATAATGGTTGTGGTTAATGCTGTGGCCAGTTGTTTTACGATACAATAATGGTTGTGATTAATGCTGTGGTCAGTTGTTTTACGGTACAATAATAGTTGTGGTTAATGCTGTGGTCAGTTGTTTTACGGTACAATAATGGTTGTGCTTAATTCTGTGGTCAGTTGCTTTAAGGTACAATAATGGTTATTTTCTCGTAGTGACCCTAAATAGCACCAAAATGTAACATGCAACGCAAGTCGGGTATTGATCTCGTGACTTCTACAGAATGTACTGCGAGCACTTCCGAGAGGAATAATTTACGTCACGGCCAACTTGCTTTTTTTAAACAGTAGACCTTTTCCAATTCATGCATAACATTTCCCAGCTTTTCCGATAATACGTTTCACTTTCTCGAAAGTCCTCTGAAATTAATGTTACAAGAACAAAATGGCGTTCGCGGGTCACAGAACACACACTGTTTACCGACAGGTTCAGAAGTAACACAATCTTGTGACCCGTAATAAAATGTTACAGTCACAACTTTTAACACGCAATCAAGATATTTTCAATTCGGGACTTCACTGTTTCCTCCTTTCCTTTTTTGTTAAATTCAGAATTTCGTTTTGCCCTGCTGTATTTTATTAAAAGTGTACCCTTACGTGACACTTTCACATGTCCCCTAAAAAAAATAATATTTAAACCAAAGGCTCAATTCGAAATGGCTTTATGTACCAACGTATTATACCAAAAGAACATTTTCTCATGCAATTTTCGAATGCTAAGAAAATGAAATAACTTTTGAATTTGTAACTGTTTACCTACTGTCGTTATTTATTAATATTATATCTGTTTATGCTACACAGTAACTTTCAAACAAACGGCTAAATTTTCATAATTACTTGTATGAATATCATTTCATTATACCTCAGCCAGCCATGCATATTTTGCTTTTCAACTGCCGACGTAGTATCGCCGTTATGGCGATATTACGTCATTTAAAGCAGCCAAAGTAACCTAGCCTTGAGACCTTACAGGCCCGTTACAGGCCCGGAGGGGCCTAGAGGGTTCTAGGAAGTTAAGGTTCCCAGATTTGGTGACAACGGCACAGTATGGTGGTAGGTTGTCAGCCTTACGCACCGGCCGCTTTTACCTCCAGGAAATGCTCCTGGTACTCATTTCTGTTAGAGTCTGAGTCGACCCCAGGACCATAGTGCGATCACAAGGATTTTATGTCAATGAAAAATCCAATGACACCAACTGGGATCGAACAAGCGACCTTCCGATTTGTAGTACAGCGCCTTAACCACTGTGCTACCGCAGTCCTCTTATTTCTACAAATAGTACGCAAAATTATAGAGGCTGCCCTTCTTAGAATATCAAATATTACGAAAGTTCCACCTAAAAATGTAGACCTTATACACTATAAGTGTTTGTGTGTGTGGGAGGTGGGGGGGGCGGGGTATGTAGGCAGGTGGAGATTCATCATTACTGAGAGGTAAAAATAACTACGGTATTTATAAGATCTTCTAATCCACGACACTCTGTTCCAGAATATTGGCCCACATTTCTCCCGTCCTTCATTTTAAAATACTGCTACAGAAGTTACAAGTTCTGGAATAAGCTCCTGAATGCAAGAATCTCTTCCCTCTGCTGCTTTGCATTCAGCGTGTCAAAACATTCCGACTGAGAACCTCTGTGACAGTCTTGCTGAGGTGTTTGCTATATTCGACACACGAATTTCGGCAATCAATTTAACATACATTTCACGTCGTAAACTTTGACCTAGAAGCATACCAAAGCGCTTCTCTAAAAGAACAAAGCAGCCAATTAAAGATACTCACCTTGTAACCTCTATTTTATGTGTACATCTATAGCAGTTCCGAACTAACACAAAAATAAATGCGAATAATTTTAATCTTTATTCTTTGTATGCCAATAATATAATCTAAATACAATGAAGCTGAGACTTTGAACATTTTATTAACAAGTGCAAAAAAGGCTCAGTTCCTCCAATACATGATCTACAAGTACTGGATCTTTATATACTTACTTAGTCCATAGTGCATATTCCTTCTTGGGAAGGTAACTGGTTTGCAGCTAGTCAAGAAATTCCCCGCATTTTATGGAACCCGAAGGTTCATTGCCGCACTCAAAAGCCTACTCCACCCGTCCCTATCCTGGGCCAGCCCAATCCATTCCACATTTTATATGTAGGACCAGAGAAAGGCTAAACTAATAACCCAAATAACGGCCGCAGTCGAGGTCTGTATGTTTCTACTGCAGTCGGTAATGAGTTTTGTTAAGCGAAAATAATTTTAAAACATACTTTATACATATTCCTTCTTCACAGTACAATCCAATCAGTTAGTGGTGAAGAGCAGCGTTTGCAGCTTGATTTGGGAACACAGTCCTTTCGAACTTTCAAAGTTTTTCAGGAAACCCTTATAAAATTATCTATTTTTACATTACCTAAAAAACTGTAACACAGATAAGTAGGGGTAAAAATATATAAACGTTAAAAGTAGGGCATAAGTCCAAAATATCATTGGCACAAATTTAGTAACAGAGTCACATTAAATGTGTGTGAGGAATAAACCCCGAGTTTTCGTATAACACCATACTTTAAATATTGCATTAGAGGAAAGATATTCGCTGTTGTTCTGCGATCGATATAAAACACAGAAATACTATCTATGGGAGTAAGGTAAATTGTTTAATTTTAAATTTTGCAGTACTTACAGTAGCGCCTAGATTTTAAATGTGTAACCTACACCCTGTTTGAACAGGGAAGCCCTATTTCAAAGAGGGTTACTTTCTAACGTCGAGCAGTAAAACGCTGATGAAAATATCTTCAGGCCTACATGCAGCTTCTCTTTGCAAGTCAGATAGAATAAGGTGCCACAGTTCGTAACAAAATGTATAGTTACATTTATAATACCAATTATCATTCTACCGAAAACATTGCATTAATCATCAGTTCAGCAATAAATTTGTAATGTTATACATATATTCCTAACGTAAAGTAATATGTGCCTTTCACGAATCAATAATACGGCAACTATTGAAAGCACTAAGTCACGAGACTTCCAATATTGTCACTGAAAAGGAAGTGCAAGTAGTAAAGAAGAAATACCAATCAAATATTCATAATGCGAAGCGCTTATATCTTAAACTACTGAACACTATTACCGTCTCCTCTAGACCCTTGAGGAATTAGGTCATGAAAATTCAAAGCAAAGTCCAACTCCCATCAAGTGAAAATGTTATTCCTAGCTTGTAAAGAGAAATACTCCCCCCCCCCCCACTTCGACCACAATCCACTTCTTGATTTTTACATCTTTAAGAGATTCGTGTCGTAAATGAAAGGATTATATTGTGACATCGCCACTCTCAACCTCGATTTATAGAAGGTCGAATTTTTACAACATTTCTTTAACACGAAAAACGAAATACGAATCTAGTCTTACACGTCGTAAAAACCCCCCATAATATCAAACCTATTACTCCGCGGTAAGTGATGAGTTCTTTGAGCTGAATTTTCGTTGACTGCGATGCTTACAAAATAAAAATATTTAAGTATGCTCACCGATGCATGTAACTGGCACAGATATTATCCTCCGTCGTGTTTCGTTTCTGCAGGACCACCATTGGGGGATTTATATCTATCTTTACACAAGTATTCTACGCGAAATTAATAGAGGTTACATTAGCTGACACAACAGCGGTTATTGTTAAAATTTCGGTTCCTCTTTTATTTACTTCTCGTCCTACAATAATTTTCAAATGTGCCTTGTTCAAATATTTACAAAGTACGTATGAAAATATCATTAAAATGTTTATAAACTGAACACAACACCAAAAATCAGAAAGACTCAATACTATAATTGCCGTTTAATTTTGTTACATTACAATAATACTCTTTTCATCCTCAGACCGCTTGAACTACTTAATACAGAGATACAGAGTTCAGTACGTCTTTCTCGCATTGTCGATATGAGATCCTCGCCGCTGTGTGCATTAAGACTACGCCATTCTGAAAATCAGCACCATGTCTAAGGACACATAGCTGCCAACATTTGGGAGAAACCTGATAAGTTCTTTTTCAAAATAAAAGATAGCCGAAGAGGAAGTGCATTGGCTACAGTGCGGTTGGCTCCCACAACCGACAACTTCTGCTTTGGTATCGAACCCTGTTTCGGAACTTGATCCTACAAAGCCACTCTTGCCCTTTGACCTTGAATTTCCTTCCTGATGAGAAATGAGACGGCGAGATAAAAATGTTATTAGATGTTAGGAAGGAAGAAATGGAACAAGGGATATGAGCGAAAAGAAATTAGAATTGGTAGATATAAAAGGATTTTTTTTTCAGGGTACAAAATATGTAGTTGATACTGTAATTTGATTATGTCATGTCTCCCAATTCATTTACATTGAACTTGAAAATCTTAACACGAAGGAAATGCAATTTACAGTCCCTGGTGTGGTTCATGTTTATCCATAGGGTTCGTCTTCCACCCCGGTTTTCAGTCTCCTCTCTGTAAACTAACAACCGCCCCATTTGCATGCAGATACCCTTTATTGGATTGCCTGCACTGAAACCACCCAATTGCACCTCCATACAGCAGTCAAATTTAATTCACTTTGAAAGATAAATCAAACCGCAGATGTCATATGACCCAAACCGTTTCAGGCGTCATAACAATTTTATGGATTGGGACTAACCAGACTGGAGGACACAAGTGCAGCTTTGTTTGTTTACGTCCTGGTTATTTCCTTCATCTCAACAGAGAACATATATGATATATAAGGGAAAAAAATAATATATTTGATTCAATTTTTATTATATTACTGCACAATGTAATTCAGTTCCTTATTATAGTGCCTGTAAAAGTCGAATACCCAATAAGAGAGGGGAAATGTTACAGCATACAGAAACTAAAAACTACAATTAAAACACAAAGTACAAGAAGATTATACAACCGTACTCTATCGTGCAAGAGTCTATAGGAAATCCGCAAAGACCGTGTGTGCCGTTTATTAAGTTTACTTGTGACCAAATTACGCATTTAGGCATAAGTAATGTGGATCAGCAGAAAAATTTAAGACGATGGAATTTTTAGGACAAGACCCAGTAAGATGCAAAATCGTTGCGATTAATAAGTGTTTACAACAAGGAAAGAATTTTAAATATCTCGGTTGTGAAATTTCCTACGAAAATGGAAAAGATACTCAACAAAAACTATCAAAATTTGCTCAAATACTGGGAATTCTACACAACACTTTTAAACCAACTTTGATCCAAAAATTTTCAGTCATCAAAGTATATAATGCACTGGCTGTCCCCACTCGTCATATGAAAGCGAAATTTGGACCATTAGAAAAAATGATTAAAAAAAAACTATTGATATCAATCGAGACGAAATTTTTCAGAAGGATAGCCGGGACACCCTTTTTTTGACCACAAAAGACATGAAGATATTTTGGAACAGTTGAAAGAAGAACCAGTTGACGAGAAACTAAGAAGATACAAATCCATTGGCAACGATACGTAACAAGAATGAATAACAGGATGACAAAAATAATTCTGAATTACAGATGAAATGGACGAAGACGACTTGGAAGTCCTTTAAAAAGACTATCAGACGAGGCCGAAACAGGTCTATGTGACGGCGATGATGATGATGATGATAGGTGGATTTGGCCAATTTTTTTTAAGATTTATGGCACAGAAAGTATGTAGCGCATGTTCAAGGGCAAGTTATAAAATTTTTCTCTTAAACAATTTGAATCAATATTTACACAGGAACACAGGTGAAACAGAAATGAATCTAATTATAAGTGTAAATAACGGAAGTTAAAATTTCTAAAAAAAAAACGCTGGACTCCAAAATCTTTCTCTCGTTAAAATATTCATTTTAATTTTAATAAAAAATAATTATCAATTCGTTGTCTGAAACAAAGTGCCCTGAAGATTAAATAATTAAGCTTTACTTCATTATCACGAAGAAAATCGATTAAATAAACTTGCAAGCATTATTTATTTTGAGGTCCACAATAATCTGCTGCCTATATAGGAATTCAGTGAGGTCTTTTACATCATAAAGTTTGCTGTGCACCACGTCCTCAGTCTGTTTCACTTTGCAAGTTTTGGATTGTCACGTTAGGTTAATATCACAACCCGGCTGACAGCCTCGTGTTATTGGAATACTTTATTTCAGATATTAAATTTCTCCCAAGCAAACTGTGTTTTTTTACTTAGCATGGACGACATAAATATTTGCCCTTCTTCGAAACCGTAAGTAATATTGAGACAGGGATTCTGCGCTGAATTTCCGTCCGTCACAAAATCTCCACGTCACATGATAACACGCTACATATGATGACAGGAAATTGAGCCCTCGGGCACCTCACCAACAGGTTAGAGGGCAATTGTTGACGATCCGAGGATTGGCACATACATCGCCATCGGTCCTTTGAGCGATCGGGTCCCAATTACGGGTGGTCTTGTGGTAAGGAGGTTAGTGAAAACACACAAAGCTAATAAACAAACAAGCAGTTGTATTATGAACAGTATGACATAACATAAAAGAAAAGAAACAATAACCAAGTCTGACAAAATATATCAAGCCGCGAACTATTTAGCGTGTACAACAATCAAGTCAAACTGCACAAAGACATGCATCGTAAAACAGGCTCAGGCCCACCAGATACTGAGTATACAGCCATACAAATAAACAGTACAAGATCAGTACACTTGGCTCAGGTAGCCTGACAATGAATCGGCCAACATTACATACGCTTGACAGTTAAACACAATCAGGCCGCTTCTGCACGCAACACGCGTACCAAACAAAGTACTTACAAATTAACATGGCCCACCAAGACATAACCCTGTCTTAACAAACTGTTGTGGACCTATATTTGGGGCGGCGGGCCCATGCCGAACCCGTATGGGAGGTAGAACCTCGGCAGACATCAGGAACGATCGAAAGTTTAGAACACCAAACAAAATTTGGAATGAAGACACGCCAAACTAACCTTTTACCAGGTAATCATTCCCGAGCGCTGCGTTGCTCTCCTCAATGACCAAATCTAGGAGTCTCCTGCTCCCGGCCGGTGCTTCAGATGAGAACCCCAAAGGGGAAGACGAAACAAAGAAGACTGACTAACGTCCAAATTACACTCATAACCAAAACTCGGGGCGACGCCCACACCTTTCACTTTTACGTCGAGTGGCCAATGGCCCGGATGATAGCCGGGGTGAAGGGGGAAGGGGGGAGAAAACGGTCTGTGAGCTCGCCGGGGGCAAGTTCACGGTCTGACATTGAGCCGGACGGCTCAAAATGCAAAAAAGAATATATGTACGGTGAATCAGTAGAAAAAGTATAAGAAATCGGGTTGGAAGGTGTGGAGCGGACTGATCTGGCTCAGAACATGGGCAAATAACGTGCTGTTTTGATCGCGGTAATGAACGTCCGGGATCCATAAAATGCGGAGAATTTCTTTGCTAGCTCCGGAAGGACGAGATTGTCATGGAGGACTCTGCTGCATGGAGTCAGTCTTCTGTACACAAAATAAAACATTAACACCCCATCCAATTGCTCTAGTAAACGGAGACGGTACAGACACTAAAAAAAATTAAATAACCACGAACAAAATCGGCAGACTTTATAATTGTGACTAGTATTATAATAGCTGGAAGGAATCCATTACCTGTTGCCATTACAAGTGTTGCTGCAGCAACCGTTAATTGGGGTATCACTTTACAATGGGGTAAGAGCATTCAGACAGGAGTGAGTAAGCCATATCATATTCACATAACGTATGCGTATCCTCCTAAGTGGGCCTGTCCATTCAAATTATGCACTGACTTCCTAACGTAGGTTCGTAATGAAACCTGAGTGACTACATGCCGCTTGCCCACCTGATTGTGTTTGTGTTTCACAACTATTATCTCGCATCCAAAGAAAACAACCACAACACCTCGGTAACGTAAAGTTCAGAACAACAACAGTAACAGTTCTTATACGTCAATTGCGGAATAGTCACCGTTAACACCTTCAAAGATATAACTTAACAACTTTGGGTTTCTATAAGAAACATACCCACGCCTTAGGCCGCGTGGGTCTGCGGCCTCTCGCTTGCTGGAATTGTGGGTTCGAACCCAGCTGAAGGCACGGAAGTTTGCCTTTGTGAGTGTTGTCTGTTGTGAGGTAAAGGTCTCTACGTCGGTCTGATCACTCGTCCAGAGAAGTCCTACCAGGTATGGTGTGTCCAATGAGTATGATCGCGAAGCCCCGTAAGGGGAGGCCATGACCCGGAATATAGTCGAAGCGCCACGAGAAAAAAATGACACTTCTACTAATAAAGTACGGGGACAGAGTTGTAGAGCCAAACCCTGATATAGCGCCACACTCTGTACACCGAAACTGTAGCGCTGTATCGAGTGTGGCGGTAAACTGTAATTCCGTGTGATAAGAAGTTCTGTTAACAGAATTTCATGGGCGGTAAGTGAAGGCAGCGATACATCGTGGTTTGACTACTTCTGACAATTATTTCAGTAGGCATGCAAACACACAAGTATGAATCTTGAAACATTCTGTGAAGATATCTCCAGGTAATACAAGTAATTATGGTAATAACAATAATATCAGTAATACTAATAGCTGCTGCCACCAAATACAGAGACAGTACAAGCACATCAAACAAAATACATCAAATAACCCACATTAAGAAACGCACATAGCACCGACAGTAAGAATTAGTCACATCAAGTAACTAACAACATGAATAATACTAGAAATCTAAAATAAAAATAGACTTAATCCACACAGAGTGCTATTGAATATATCGATATTTCAATTCAATTCAGTTCATTAGACTACAGGCTTAGAAGCATAGGACCAATTACGAAATTAATAATAATAATAATAATACAAACATGCATGCCTATATTCTGTACAGAAGGAATGCTCTTCTGCTCATTGATCTCAGTAAACTTTCATGTTGTCCTCCGTGAACTCACATTAAAAGTTTTAAAACTAAATACTTCATTCTTAAATAGTGTAGGAATATGACGATAGAAAGTACAGTTCTGCCACGTGAATTACGAGCATTTTCTTCCCTGCTATATTTTACCCAATAATATAAAGAACGCACTTCCCGCCCTTTATTGCTGTCATCCCGTGGCGCTACAGTAACCAATTAAGATTTCCGTGTGGTGTCCAACTAACCCAACTACAAGCCGAAGGTTAGATTACCAAAGTACAATGTCCTCAGGTCTTCGCTCTTCTGGAATGTTAAGCGGAGTGAACTGGTACTTGGATGCTGACGTTTCGGGACAACATATCAATACCATCTTCAAACGTCAAGCAGTCCTTTGAAATGGGAGCTACAGGTGTCCCGAAACGGCGAAATCTACCATTTTACGCCGTATAACATCTCAGAAGAACGAAGGTCTCATTTACACCGCAGTGGAAGTCCGAAATCGCGCAAACAATGTCCTTTTTTGGCTAGTTTATATAACAATAATGAATCATCACACAGTAATATAAATGTTTCGTTTTAAACACTCGCCTCTTTTACAGCAAATTGAGTTTAATGGTCCTCAAGTTACCATTATTTCGTCACAGTTATACTCTAATTTCTCTTTACCTTATGTCACTCTTTAACTCTAATTTCTACGGCTCATTTCTTGACGTGCATTTCAGTTGGAAATCTGTCAAGTTCCCTTTTTCAATTGTGCCGGCTGCGCTGAGAGATTCGCTTCTTAACTTTCGCACTTGTTTCAGACGTCGACAGCCCAAAAGCCACATCACAGGTTACAACCCTCCACACCCGATATAATTCAATTGAATTGTAAACTTGTCTCATACAGTTGTAGCTACTATAAAACATTTTTTTTTTAATTTCACTAGTTTCCACATCATGTTTCTACAAATATGGGGTCATAGGTCATTACTCGCTTTTGTAACATTCTACCAACTGAGTAGACATATGAAACTAACAGAAAGATAAAACAACTAGATATAGCAACCATCTCTTTTCTGCTCCCAAAACCAGTTTTGAGGGTAAACTTTTCTTCAATAATTTGTTCGTAACTTTTTTTACAAAGATTACTAGCTGCAGTCCCATACGCCTCGTGTTAATTGTTGCCGGAGATAAACGTGTAAACACATAGTGCCCTACACTTGCAAATATATACACACATCTATGTATTCATTTTTTTATTTCCCAGAAAGGCACCTAGTAATTATTTAAAATCCAACGTTTCTTATCTAATGCGTCAGATACATTATTTTTCCTACTACTAAAAATTTACAACATTATAATTTAATTTTTGGAAGTTCCAATGTGCAGTGTTTCACTCAGCATCCAGTAATATTTCACTGATTCCGCAAATGCATATTCGCGAATGAAGCGAAGAAATCACAGTCACACAGATTTCACAAAAAAGCCATATTCATATCACTTAAGACAGCTGCATAAACGTTCTTGTGACTGCTTTCGACATACAACATGGCGACGTCATAGTGGCTCCCTTAAAGTCGTGAATTTCCTCTTTCCAACATACGTCATCTCCGATTTTGTTGTACGTCTCCCCAGATGTTACAGTTTCCATACATATTTTCGTAACTTTCAAATATACCTCAGTGTACTTCCGAAGTTTATCAATTAATATAATTCAATAATTCATTTTTCTTGTACGCTACATTGTATTAAATATGGCACATATGCGCAACCTCGTAACTCAGGTGTGGTATTTACATTCTCGAGTATTTCGAACGTATACTTAGATTTTTATTTGCTAACCCCCGAGCATGTGCTTATACATAAAACAAAAGGCTGCAACTGCTAACACTACGTTTTCTACAGTATCCAAACATCTGTACAATTGGTACCGGGGCCCTTTACCGCGGATATAGCGGCAGGGGCCTGGAGTTTACCACCCACCTAGCCGCGAAGTTGTGAGTGAGTACAGCTATACGTCTAACCCCCCCCCCCCCCCCCCGCCCCCCACCTCTCTTTTTCTGTGGGGAATTGACTTTGGTCCATATTTTTATTTTATATTTTATATTAGATACTTAAACTTTTTTCTACTA
>Ga0136643_10001465_pt1 | contig 28896 bp, 13 predicted proteins | sample TergutLab28metaG_FD_96883 | JGI IMG/M metagenome (GOLD analysis project Ga0136643, IMG submission 96883) | Labiotermes labralis P1 segment gut microbial communities from Petit-Saut dam, French Guiana - Lab288 P1 (version 3) (version 3) | ecosystem: Host-associated > Arthropoda: Insects >... | reverse complement strand
TCAGCAAAGTAAGATTGTTATTGCGCCGATATACGTGAATACGTGAAACCAAGACAGGCAATATTGTTAGTGTACAAACGTGACACTGTGGCACACTGGCGTCAACAATGCTGCCGTGGAAAAGCAATACGTTTTACATATTCTGAGTGTGTGTTTGTAGACTTAGTTACCCAGCATGCAATATCATTGGCCTATCCAGCTGTACTATATTGTTTCCACAATTTCTCATTAACGGCAAGATTTTCGGGAAAAAACTTATTCAACATAAAATATGTTTTGATTTTCTCTACAAATATTTCCTAAATCATTTCCCATTCTAAGAAGAAATGAACGACATATTGTTATAAATGTATAAAAGTGTTCATGTAAAGTAATCGTTATTCTTGCCAAATTTTAATGAAACTTGAATTTTATCCATAGATTTTCGAAAAATATTCAAATATCAAATGTCATTAAAATGAACCCAGTGAGAAAGGATTTGTCCCATGCAGACGGACGGACAGACAAGACGAAGCTAATAGTCACTTTTCGCAATTTTGCGAACGCGCCTTAAAAAGTTTGCTCAGCACGTATTAGTATTAGTGACATTCCGTACCAAATTTCATGAAGATCCAACAGAGGATATTTGTTGATACTACGTCACAGAAGGCCGGACGGACGTGGTGTCTGCACAGTTTACTTAGTAAAGAAAGCATAAGAAATGAAATATTATACAAGAACTACTTATGATACTATATATAAATATTTGCTTGCCTTGGGGCTTTCATTACTGGGCAGGGAGTTGGAACGTGTCAATATCATTTTGTACCTTACACGATGCCCTTAATTTTTTGTTGGAATGAACTGGCTAAGTGAATGATTGATTAATTAATTAATTAATTGAGTGAGTGAGTGAGTGAGTGCGTGAAAAAAAACTCCTTATTTGGTGCCATGGATACCACTTTTCACCAAGAGTTTGAATTAACGCTTACTTTGTTCCCATGGTTATCGGGTTGTCACGTGTGTAGGTTTTGTTAGTTTGTATTGTGTAAAAATATGAAAACGCACATGGAAAACAATGGCACACTCTGTGACTGAGAAATGATAAAGAATCCCTGTTTACATATAGTGAATTACATGTAATCCGATTTTTTTTTAAATAACTGAACATAATAGTTAGTTTGAAAGCCACATGATGGAACATTATCAAAATATTTTGCAATGAAAGCGAGAGTGAAAAACTAAAGTTAAATACGACTTTTTGTTTCATGGGGTGTGTTAATATGAACAATCGATTATCATCTATATATAAACTATCCGACACGCTCTATCGTCCATCCTGAACTTCGTATTACAAGATGTTAAAAATCGGTTGATTTATCATTTTATTGCATCAACAACTGATTAAAGAAATACATTATTCTACAGCTGACAAATTCTTTTTTTCACAACTCTATGTGAGTTTAGTTCACATTGGCTTACTCGACGAAGGAATCGTGCAAATGTGGAGGTGTTCTGCGCGGTCCATATTATCACAGAAAATTTTTATATGCTGGAAAATATGCGGATTTTAGTAATACGAGACTTATTGACAGACTGAATTCGTGTAATGTTGTGACTCATGAGTTATGTTGCACTTACCCTGTATGAAATTGAAGGTTTTAGCTACGTTTACAAAATGAATAATAATTCTATGACTAATATTGTAATGTCTTCGTCGATTAACATGAATAAAAAAACGCCTGATCAATAACGGGAAGAACAGAGCGAGTGACTGTTTTATTACAGTTTTATAGGATGGGTTCTTTTGTAGTTCGTTAATATTGATCGAAAATGCAGCACACGAGTCAACTTTGGAAAACGTCAACAGAATTACCTTTCATCAATATACAAGTACTCGCAACACTGAACAAAGGTTAGTAAGGTCAAAGGTTTTTACTGCAGTAATAAAAACCGCTTCACTTCCTTGCTGTCAACTATTAATTTCGCTAAATGTGTTCGAACAATGATAACATCACCAAGAGATACATCAGAAAAAATACTATAATTTCGCTAGATAAGGAAATGGCGTCGAGCCAACGGAAGTCAAGAGTAGAAAAAGTATAATAAATATTTGTTTAATCTGTCATATTCAGAATATGTTCCGAAGCATGTCACTTAGACAATAAAGTTTAACATACACAAACAAAATAAAATATACAAGCCGCGCAGCATTCTTGTAATCCTTTGTAGCATCAAATTCAAAACTTTCACGACAGAGCAATACAATAGCATATGCTGGTTTGTGCTAGTAGTAAATTTATGTAATCAGCAATGCCATAACTGTGGAGAACTGGTGGTAGTTGGTGACATCACCTCTACGAAGCATAATGATAAAGATCCTGAAGATAAGAAAGTGTACGTAGAACAATATAGTTTTATCCATGCGAGAGCAGTCCTCAAATTTCAGCGGATTTCTCACGCTTTCATGCTCTGATTACAGAATATTATACAAGGCACAATATGGAAGATTTTCCATGTCCCGTATCCTACCAGCACGCCATTTCGTAGATGGCGACAAAGCTAAGAAATCTCTATCTACACTTGATGAGAGTGGCATTATTACTATATAGAGATGCAGAAACGGTTATGAAAGAGGAGACTTATTGTTGTGACAATCGCTAATGATAGGCGTAACTTTCTGGTTTGTACGTTCATAGCCTTAGTCAAGCGTAAAGAATTTAGGCGGAGAAGATAATGAAATTATACCTTTTATCTACCTAGTTAAGTGCTGAAATGAATCTTCAGGAAATCAAATGGGAGGGTATACACTGGACTCACGAGTTTCAGGATGGTGTCCAACAGGGGGGTTCTTGTTAACAAGGTGATGACGAACCTTCAAGTTGTGCACGAAACGAGGTATACCTTGACTAATTCATGAGACAATCACGTTCTGAAAGAACACACTGTTCCGTAAAGTTATCTAAATAGTTAGTACTACTACTTTGAAGATCTACAGATCTCACTGTGTTGAAAAGTTTATGAACAGACACACTACGATAGCTACGAGTTTGGATTAACGTAAATCTGTTCGCAGGTTCGAATCTGTCATCTTAACCGTGTTCACACGGTTAACACAATAGTTCTGCCAGCGAATGGAGCATAGTTCGACCACACGATTATACCGCACCACGCGCTTGCACATACAAAACTGGTCGAGTTCCCGTGAATTAACTTTGCAATATGAGAACTGGTTTCATTTTACAAGCGAGTGTTCAAATTCATTCCAACAGCGGTGGGACGCTCATATTAAGAGTGCGAACCCGGCCAACACGATTAAAGTGCAAGATTCTCATCTCATATGTTCAACAAACGAAATAGCTACAGTGACCTGCAGCAACTCTACAGACTGCGTAGAGTAGAATTACATGGCCCTGTAGTAAATTTATTATGAATGATATGCCAGGCTCTGTGTGGGAAAAGTGTTCCTGACCTGACGAAGTCCCATTCCGACACTCGTTTGACAAAGCCATGTACAGGACACAAACGCCCATCAGTCCGCATAACAACTGCTTGTATATGAGTCTAAAATCTTAGGTCTTGCTTCTTCTTCTTCTTCCTCAGCTCTACAACTCTTTGTGAGTTTTGGCTTGCTCAATTATTCCTCTCCATGGTTTCCTTTCCTGTGCCTTCTGTTTCCAGTTATTTACTCCCATCTTCCTCAAATCGTCTCTCCCGTCGTCATCCCAACTTAATCTTAGCCTTCTTTCGATCTTGTTGCGTGTGGTTTCCATTTATAAATGCTTTTAACTACTCTTCATCAGGCATTCTTTCAACATGTCCCACCCAACTCAGTCTTAGGTCTTGCTGGTAATCATAATGAAGCAGGCTTCAGAACTCTTGAGCTCATTCGTAGGATAATAAGTACTTGGGTCAGGGTCATGTTTTGTAACAACTTGTCGCATCCCAAATTCAGGTATGAGCCAAGGAAATGCCAGGCAAAATTTAAAAAAAAGGCAGTGATTAGGTTACTGTCCAATGAGATGTGACGCCGTGTGATCTAATAGAAATCTTCCAGAAGAGCCTGCTACCTCCATCTTCAGGAACAGAAACAGCGGGTTCCTCCGAGTATTTGAATTTCTACCACTGTACGTGATGTCACACACCAGAAGGCAGCATTCTTCATACAGTCGTGATAATCTCAAATCTCACATGTAGCAGTGTATTTTATTGCAAACGCTTTTGTAAATACTGCATATGTAGTGGTCCATATCCAATACATACGAAATATGCTTAGTAGGCAAGTTTCCTGAACCTGAAAATTATTTGATATTCAAGCACTCTATTTTTCGGTAGGCTGTGGATTTTGTGGCAACGTTAACAAACAACAGATTACGCACAAATTAGTAGGCAATCTGCTGTTCAGAGGAAAATTTTATGTGCATTGGCAACAATGGAAACTTGGTTCCGCGAAGTTCGTAGTGTGATGCTATTCTTACAAAAAAAGATATTTCCTCCTAGTTGAATAAAGATAGACCAACTTGATGTCACTTGCTTTATTATTTCATTATTTAATGCTCAACATGTTTTGGATGTTAGTACATCCATCCTCAGGAGCTTGCGATTTATTTGTTGAGTTATTTCATGGGCTGTAGCACTGCTTCAGCCTGCATCCGGATACCACACCACCCCAGCCAAACCACAACGTAACACCAACATACATCGAACCAGAGCAATACAGCCCATGAAATAACTCAACAAATAAATCGCAAGCTCCTGAGGATGGATGTACTAACATCCGAAATATGTTGAGCATTAAATAATGAAATAATTAGGCAAGCGACATCAAGTTGGTCTATCTTTATTCAACTATCATGATGATGCACGTTCCAAAAACATAAGATATTTCCTCCTAATTTGCCGTTAAGTGATAAGGGTTGTGTGATTAAAGAGTGATGAAACTGAAGCATGTCAAACGTTTCGAAATGTGTTCAACACACATCCCTAATGACGGTGGCTAGCCGTCGGCCAACACATAAGGACGAATGTGAAGGCATAACGGGTGGAAGGACTGACTGTGGAAAACCGATGAGCCATTACTTGAGGTATACACGCTATATTGCATTTTGCCCTTCGTGAACAGTTGCCAATGAAAGAAATCAATTTATACGGAGAAGGAATTTTTCTACTCGTTCCACGCTAAAGCGCATCAGTGTGCTCTGGTTTGACGTTGAGAAATAATAATAATAACTTAGAATTTAGGTTTTGAGGACTTGTCATGTATTTTTTATAGCCCGGAGGGACTGTATGTATTGAAAAGGTAGTGTAATTGTGTCGACGGACTTGTATAAATACAAATATAGGCCATCTCACTTTTTGTTCTGCAGTAAGATACAGAAATATGATACACAGTGTTCAGGACAATATTCGAAACTAAGGGAAAATAAGTGGCAATAGAATGGAGAAAACTGCTTAATTCGGACTTTCATGATTTTTATATTTCGCAGGGACCAGTCGCCGTTTGCTGAGACGATTGGATATGTAATGTAGGTTATGTGACTAGTTTACACAAAATTTGAATCCAAATACTAAACAGAATTTTTTCAAGTGAAATAAACACCTATCTGTATAATTAAGGACAGAACATATTAAACGTTAACTGAAAGGTCTAAGGCATGCAGTTGTGCGCTGGACTCAGCCCTCTTAAGACAGGGAACATTCCCTGCTGTCAGTAGTAAGGGAATTTTGGATTCAACAAGGCTGTACATTTCTTGAGCAGCTCAGCAAGTATGAACTTTTCAATACGAATCTGCACCAAGAAACTGGTACTTTTAAGACATGTTTATGTATGACGAAACTTTATTTCGGATGTACGGGTTTTTCTACTCCTGGGTACGAAAGGTTTCTTGATTTTACATACATTTATTAACGAGACATACAAGTTCATATTTGCCCATCTTCAGAACAGCACAGGTGAATGTCTATCCAGTTCATCTTCCTGATAGGAATGCTTGTTATCTGCAGACACGAAGTTGAGTATACATTTAATGCAGCGACTCATCCAATCATTAACCTGTGTATTTCACCGTAAAAGATCATTCAAAAGTGCCTAAAGACGGCATTATTCGAACATATTACCTATTATTATTATTATTACGCATCCTTGTACACAACTAGCAGGCAAATGGACGACAGTGAAAAGTATTGTAAGATAACTGTACAACAGGGAGAGATCGTGTCTGCCTTATGCAGCTACTTTACATTAAAATAAAACAATTGAAATGACTTAAGAGGAAGAACGTGTAATTACGGAGCTGGTAGTGTCTGGTGCTGTAGAATACAAAGGCATTTCCTTTAACCTGAGAGCACATTAATTATAACCAGAAAATCCGAAATGTATTGTTAAGAGTACGGCCGCTCTTTGCGGCTCTTTCCTCGTTTCCTGTTGCGGTTAGCGTCAAATTTTCCTCAGTTTCCTTTAGGCTGTTTCATGTTGTTTCGCAAAGTTGTTTCACGTCTCTTGTCCACAGCTTGTTTCGGTTGCCTTGACAAGGGAAACGTAGAGATTTGGGTACTGGAGATGGGACAGACAAAGCTTAATATCACAATTAGAAACGCTAACAGAATTGCTGTCGAAAAATAAGAAAGAATGCAAGTTTGTTTAGTGAATGCGTTTACACTGATGTACAGACTCGGTTTGTAACTGTAAGTTGAATTAAATTCGTGCTTCACAGGACTAACATCAAACAGTGGATATTTTGTAAGGCAAAGCTGACTTAACTGCATTCTAACTTACTTACTTACTTACTCACTGCATGCAGCAGAGTCCTTCTTGAGAAGCTAACCGGTTTTCAGCTAGTCAAGGAATACGCCGCATTTTATGAAAGCCGAAGGTTAAAAATCGCATTCACAAGTGACTGCCACTTTAACTGGCTCAAATTTATTTAAACCTTGCATTAAAAGTTTAGAGCAGTTTAATACAACTACAAGAAAACGACATTTAAGGTGTTAAATTCCTATTCCGCGTTAATATCGTCGAAGCATAAACTTTGAGTCACGTAGATATCTCAAAATATTTTATCAGAACATCATGATGTTTTGCACACTTAGAGGACTGTCCCGGAATTTCAGGGACATGTGTTTAACGCAGCTGCGTTTGTTTTAACGCGCAAAGCCAGGAAATATCATTTGTACTTTGACAAGAACCAAGCTGATTATATGCTGCTGCTGATGATGGTGGTGATGATTGACTTCATGTGTTGTATATTCATTTATTTACTCAGCAGCCTAAGAGCTATTACAAAATGAATGATAATAAAGATAAGAGTAAAAAAAGATGATTAAATATAATAAATCGAATAACATAAAACTATTTTGAATTAAGAATCTGCTACAGGAAATAAAATAAATAAATTTTAATTTCAGAAATGAACTAAATAAACACAGAAAAATGGCCACTATAACCGTTTTTAGGTAAGAAATTCATTCCTCTATATTTAAGAGATGAGACAATACTATATTGCACGATAAAAGGTCATAGGTCGAGAGAAAAGGCGCTAACCTACAGGTTTCTGCTCTCACTCTCCCTCCATAACATGGCGACTACGTAAATGCAATAAAATAAAACATGCCTAATAGAAATGGGTACTTATTTATTGTATTAATACCGTCAATACGCAACATATGCAAAGACCAGTTGTATTAGTACAACTGGGTTATATGTGGCGACATGTTTCGGCCGTTAACCGCCCATCCTCAGGCCAAAAAAGAATAGTATTGTTAGGGTACAGTCAAATTGTTTGTCAAATGGGATCCCATTATGTGCTGGAATGTACGCAATGTACCTGAATGAAAGTATGCTTGTTAAAAAAAATATCGCAGGTGGTGTCAGTGGATTTTTCATTGACATAAAATCCTTCCGATCGCACATGGCCCTGGGGTCGATTCAGCTCCTAATAGAAATGAGTACCAGGAGCATTTCCTGTGGGTAAAGGCGGCCGGTGCCTAAGGCTGACAACCATACCACCATCCTGTGCCGTTGTCATGAAATCTGGGAACCTTTACTTCGTGGAACCCACTGGGCCTGTCCAGGCCTGTAATGGGACTGCTTTACCTTTTACCTCCCAAGTTTATTTTCGCTTGTCTAGTTCGGTAAGTTTAACGGTTAAAACCAGATTTAGGTTTTAATTATAGTTATTAAAACACAAAATTTCAAAACATTTTATGTGACATGCAGCACATGTGTTCTTCATTATTTATGTGAACAGCATGATGTTCAGCCCATTTTAAACTGCACTTCGAGCTGTCAAATCAGTAATGTAGTTATCCCTCTTCCACATTCTGCCCTTAATAACATTAACGCATCAGGGTCAAACATTTACAGTGTAATGGACATCGGGACGTCCACAGTCCCATACATGTAGCGTAGATAACAACTCGCGAGATTATTATTTCACAGGACATGAAAAAAGTGTTTCATTTTCCACTGCCATAGAGGCCTTCAGAGTCCAGTTATGGTGAATATCCTTACGTAGCTAAAAAAATATTTATTTGACAAAATAAAAAATATCCCATAGGGGATTGCACTTGCTACTGGGAACGATAGGGACATTTAGAACAGGAAACAATTGAAACTAGATGCAAAGATAATGGCAGAAAGAGCTTAATGAGAAATATGGACAGAGACAGAGGACTACATAAAATGACAGCGAAGATAAAGTGAAAACATCCGCTCACCAGATAGAAATAATCAAGATGCCCGGTTCGAGTCTTGGACAAGGAACATTTTTCATGCCCAATTCCATTAGCATGACACGATAGGTTCCGCCCCTCCATTTATTACTTTATTCTTTCTCATATCTTAGGGCACATAACAGCTACACTGGTCAAAAGCTAAGTTAAATAACCCATGATGCATCCAAACACGATTCATGATCGTCGTTTTATACAGTTAATTTATCGACACATACAGTATACTAAGACTCTAGTGTTAATCAGGGCGCAGGATTTCTAGCTCTTCAAAACCTCAAGTTTTTGTTACGTACTGAGTTAGAACAACAAGGTGCGCAGTCTCTGGCACCGTACAAACAAGATTCTTGCGCAAACACACAGTTACCTTCCGTTCGATAAATTAATTATCCTGTAATCACAGGACAAACCCCTGCTAATCATTCAATTTAGAACTGCTTTACAGCATCAGCACACTACAAGAACTGCTTCTTTCTGCCTAACGCCTTTCAGCACTAATCACACCATGCATACGTATCTTATGTTAATAACAGGAATTTTATTGTCCATGATTAACGGCTTAAAGTCCAGCGGCAAATGTATGTATCATCAGCAGGAACACACATAATCCTCGCATTTTTCCACACAGTATATTTATTTACTTGCAATATATTCACAATCATTCACTTTCCTTTCCTTAAACAACACTCACCGATTGGTCTTTGTAGTGGAAAGTGAATGTGCTCGCTATGAGGTAGGAACTGAATTCCTCTACACCAGTGTTTCTCAACATTTGTGAGACCGCGGTCCGGTAAATTCTTTTTTCATAAGACGAGGGCCCGGTCCCAACAGATTTACTCGTCAGTACCTTTCCAATTTTTTAAGTTCATACATTAAACTAACATAAGTATTAAAAATTAATTATGGCATAATCATAAAGAGTATTAGTACAATTATGTGTGCGGTGTGGCATGTTGACAAATATAAAATTACATTTAAATTAGTTATAAATTCCAAGAGAATCTCTCGCGGCCCGGTATAATTAATGCCAGGGCCCGGTATCGGGCTGCAGCCCGGCGGTTGAGAAACACTGCTCTACACATTTTAGAAAAATTTCTTTCTTCAAAATGTCAAAATCATTGCTTCTTATTAGTTAAATGAGTATAATCGGAAAAAATGTTAAAAACAAGTCAAGTTGAAATGACCAAGAGTAACAGTGGCTCTAAAAAGCAACGAAGTAACAATTATGGAACAGATGTGTATTTCCACGACCAAAACGCCGTGTTAGTAATAGCGAAGGCTCTTACTTTTGTACAAACATTACAATTCCTTGAACTGAGAGAAAACGATATTAGAACCACATCTCTAGCAGAAACGTTCACAGCCCTTCAAACTGAAGATGAAAAATGCTTTCCTGCCAAAATGTAAATTGTATTTAAAAGTGAAATATGAAATTCCGGCATACTCTGACATAGCAAGCACGCAGACAGACCCCCATATGCCATATCCAAAGAGTAAGAATTTTCGGACACGTTTTACTAAGAAGTCCGAAACAGAGAAGAGCTGAAAAGCACTCGTGTATTGCAAGACCAGGGTCCTAAACAGCAAAAACTCTATAGTAAATTAAATCCCACAATACTGGGGAAGCTAAGCATAGTACAAATATTCCTCGCATCTAATTAGTAATTTAATTCTACAAGTGAATTTTTAATGTCACACTTTGCCTGGGAGCGTATGTTTAAGAAAACGTAAAAATTCTTAAATTCTAGGAGCCTGAAATTCATGTAATGTTATTTAAACGCTAAATTCATGTCCCACAGAAACGGCATCTTTTCTCCATCACAAAAATTAACCGGCTTTTACCGTACATGGATATAATAGCTCTTTATTCGCAAACATATATAGATACTTTGAACACAATGTTATGATTTTTAATGATAAAGTAAGTAATACAATTGTACTCCGAAAGAATACATGAACAGCAAAACAATGCAGTGTAACTACATTGACGTATACAGTTACATATCTACAGTAGCGACTAACTTACTGGTTCAGATTACTTGTCAATCTCGTCTCCCTCTTCGGGCTAGTCACCTTCCGAAACACGCATGTAACATGTGCGTGAAGTATTTAGGAGTATGAAAACTTAGATACACTGCAAGAATAATATGTAATTTGGCAATATAAAACGATCATGCCCTGCTGACGTACAGGTCACAAAGTGTTACAAGCCTATGTTCTCCTTTTTTAGGCGCTTTCGCGATGCGAAGAGCGACTGTTAGCTCCGTCATGTCTGTCTGTCTCTCCGTCTATTCGTCCGCATCGAACAGCTCTGCTCCCATTGCAAGGATTTTGATGAAATTTTGTATTTGAGTATTTTTCGAAAATCTATCGAGAAAATTCAAGTTAAATTAAAACTGACAAGAATCAAAAGTACATTTCATAAAGACCAATACACATTTATGATCATATCTCGTTAAATTCTTCTATGAATAAGAAATATTCCAGACAAAACACATTTTATGTTCTATAATTGTTTTTTCGAAGATAGTGCCGTTTGTGAGATAATGTGAAAAAATACTGTATAGTCGTGAAGGCCACAGATGACAATATGACGCATGCGCATTTCATACCGGATACCTAAGCCTACAAAGACACACACACACAGTCAGAATATGTAATACTTACTGTTTTCCACTGCAACATTGGTTGGACGAACGCGACTCAATGGTACATCATGTGTGCACTGACTGTCTTTTTAAGTTCTGAAAAAGTTATTCTACAAAGACGCATAAATGTGCATTCCCTGTTCACCTAATACTTCAGCAGTTCTAGGTGTCTGTTAATTTAATAATCATCATTATCAGCAGCAGCATCCGTCACGAGTTAAGCCTTGATAGACCTGTATTTTCTTAACCAAAAACAGCCACGTTTTCAGGGACCTGGATGTTCGTACCAGATCTCGTTTGTTCGAACTTATCAAGCCTAGTATGCATTATTTATCAATGTTACGGGCCATGTTTAGGTATGGCACAACTGAAAGCTACTGCACCCATCCTACTATAACACACGTCAGAGAGGTCAATTGTTTCCATGCTATACGTAAAGCAACAGAGTGCGTGCAATGGCTCGCCTGTAAATAAAACAGGGTTACTCAATTGAAAGATGTAGAAGATTTATTAAAAATTAACTTTACAGTTCGGTGAAATAAACGCCTAACACACTGCTGCGGTCTGGCATAATACACTTTGAACACCTCAACAAGGAATTTCGAAAGACATCACTGGAATTAAATATAGTGTTTGTTAATGCCAACTTTAATTAGAATAATATCTCATACTTTAGTTACGAAAGTTTTAATGGACAATGGTTGAGTTAGGCATCAAGTGACGTATACTCTGACGAAGACTGGAAACAAAACACATCCCTCTTCCCTGTGACATTAAACAGTTCGACATAACATTCTGTGTCACACATGTTTAGAAAAGACAAAATTGTTACCTGAATGTGGGTATTTAAAAATCGAGATAGAATAAGAATGCATAGAAATACTCACAGATTAATCATTTTTCCGATTCATAAGAGTCTGTTACTTCAACACAGCGGACAGGAATTTCTGTGCAACACAGACATTTACGTTGCACACCTTGCACAGACCGTAGTAATTAATACTTACTATGTTTTCCACCGTCCTTGCACATCGTACTTATATATTATTGTACTTACACTGCTGACATCAGGACCATCTTCAGCGTCGTCTATGTTAATGCACTGTAAATTACCCATAACATGTGACAATAGTGTAACATACATCATTTGACTACTAAAATGTAAAAGGTCGCCGTACTCATTTTAATAGACATCTAAAATTAACACAGTAAAATTTAAAATTACTCCGTGGTTCCATAATGCAGTATAACTATAATGCAAATTCAAAAAATTTCAATAATAATTCAGCTTGATTTGTGCGCTTATTTCGGTATAGAATTGCCGTGCCTAAGAATCAGTCGCCTTCATAGAAAAGTGAAAAGTGCCTGTTAACTTTGTTACTTCAGTTCGTCCGCCCGTCATTCTATCCAAATGTATCAGCGCGGCTCCCAGTGGACGGATTTACGTAAAATCTTATATTGGCGACTTTTTTCGAAAATCATCCAGGAAATTCTAAATTGGTTCAAGCCGTGAAAAAATATTGAGCACCTTACATGAAGACCTAAGTATTTATTATTGCAGCCGGCAAAATTAAACCGCTCTCTTGGAGTGAAAGGTTTGAGGCTGTCAGGATATCCGAGGAAGTATAAAGATTAGGCCAACGCGCCACTGTTAAATCTTACATATACTGCCTATTTTGTACCACAAAGTGTCACAGTTCACTTTCGTGAATATCTCCGTAACACGTACCATATTCTTATAGTATGCGTCTTTACGTGTTCATGGATATGACAATTGTGTCTAGACTAAATATGCCCTCGTATTACGTCCAGAAGAACCACGTACTTAGTCTGTGACCAGCACATGATATTACTGACTTTAATATAACGGCAGTGCAGTTAGCTAGACACACTCAGCATGCAGGTAGGCTATCAGTTAATGTGTAACCACGTACAGTTTGAATATATAGTGCAGATAAAGATGATACGCGCCAAGACACCTAGACAAGGTAATTAGGCTATATACCGCAATAAATAAACGAATGTGAATCATTATTCAAAAATGCATTTAGCTTTGCAATATATATATATATATATATATATATATATATATTGCAACACACACATATATATATATATATGTATTAAATTAAGTAATAAAGTAGCAACTTTAATTTATGAAGTGCTAAAATTTGTAACTATTAGCACTTCAATACCAAAATTATTCAAGTTCAACGATTTTCAGGTATGTATACTTAATAGTGCACTGAAGATGACGTTGTAGTAAGAATCGAAAGCCATATGTCGATAAACAAAAACAGTGAATATGTACAAGATTGTTGGAAATTATAATAAATGTTAAACTTAAGACTCCTTAAAAGCACTTAGCTTTGTGTTTTAAAATTCAGGTTACTGGTTGTCACCGGCGTCATAACACAACTTATGTTCAGTAATGGGATACATATTTTACATGTAACATCCTTAGGTGTCTATATGAAGAATACAGGGTTATTCGAAATGATTGTCGTAGTTTTAACAACTTGTCATACACAATACACTTGAAATAGGAGTATTTGTTTTTTGTTTTATTTAATAGAACAACACTCCAAGTTTTTGTTACATACCTTACAGGTGCTCTACATGTGCACCCTTTGTGATTCTGCAAACATCAACACGATAATCGAGTTCGTTCCAAACTGTTTGTAGCATGTCAGTGGTGATGATTTCAATGGCGGTTCTGATTCGTACCTTCAGTTCCGGGATACTTGCGGGAAGAGGAGGAACGTAAACCTGATCCTTGACGTAACCCCATAGAAAAAAATCACATGGGGTTGCATCTAGAGAACGAGGTAGCAAGTTGTTAAAATCCCGACAATCATTTCGAATAACCTTGTATTAATAACGTCGCTCTTCACTCAATCGCAATGAATCGTAAACGACCTTTTCAAAGCGACTGAATCAGTACGGGTCTCGAAAATTTACGAAATATATAAGCCATTTGGTCTTCACGACATCTGTAAACAGTCTGCACTTCCAGAACACAGTGCATTTATTACAGTGAAGTATGAAAGACAGCCAATTCCAGTCTCAATTATACCAATGTCAGATTTAATGATTAATGTTTTTCAGCTCCGAACGGGGAAGGGCTTCTACTAACTTCCTAGCTATACAGTCGGAAGTTGTACCTTCTTTCGTTTTATATCAATTTCCCTTACTTCTCCGGCCGTCCTAAGAGTCCATAAAAATCCAATTAGGCAGGTCAGGCCAACTAAGCCAGTCTTTTTTTTTAAAAAAGCTTTCGAAGTTCTATCTTTATTTCTGTCGTTACTTTAACAATGATGTCTGCAAAATCGATTCTTGTGCGACGGGCTCTAATTCGCATTTAATCATCAGACTGAGAGAATTAAGGAATGCACTTTATAGTTTATTAATCAATAACGAAAAGGCAGTGACGATGTCGTCAGTCTGAGGAGAGTGGTAATGTAGGGTCTGATAAATTACTTATCCAAACACAATTTGAAGGATGCAGGGGAAGGAACTTGTCATTCTATCTTCCTACCTAGGGCCATTCATTATTTTTTCTGATAACTATCAGCTGCCAGTTTTGTTTATCGTACGTATATTAAAGTAACCCACTCAGCCAACTGTCCATAAGCTCAGCTCAGTCGTGGCAAGACGTGACAAAAGATAGGTGTCAGACAAAACATGACTTTGGTATGTGCATGGAAAAACTGTACACTTTCTGCTTTTTAATGTGTGTTCGCAAAATGGCGAAAACCGACTATTAGGTTCGTCATGCATATCCGCCCGTCCGTCCGCATTTCTGTCCGCATGCAATAACTCGGCTGGCACTGAACGGATTTTCATGAAATTTGGTGTCTGAGTATTTTTCGTAAAACTGTCGAGAAAATTCAAGTTTCATTAAAATCAGACAGGAATAACGGATACTTTACATGAAGACCAATATACATGTTTTATCATATCTCGCTCACTTCTTCTTAGAATGAGAAATGGTTCAGATAAAATTCTACAGAAAATCAAAACATACATTACATGTTTCGTAAACTTTTTCGAAAATCGTGACGTTTATGAGATAACGTGGAAAAATATTGTAGCGGAGCAGGCCACGGATGACAATACAACACGGTGCATGCGCATTCCATGCTAGATAACTATGGCTACATACACACACACACACACACACTATCTCTCTCTCTCTCAAAATAGTTAATTCTTATTGTTTTTCCACAGCAAAAATGGTTACGCGAACGCGCCTTGACATTAAGTTATAAGTACATTGCCTGTCTTTTTTGTACGTGTTCGTGCTCACGCTCGTACACAAAGAGGTGGCAGAGTTCTGACTGTTTTGAGTTTGAGGCAGCGTCACATGCATTAACGTGTAATGCAATTAAACTTCGATCTCTTCATACGAAAATTGCTCTTCATTCACCTAATTTTGAATAAGTTACACTGCGACTACAAAATGAAATTCTCGCCAACTAAGATCAGTAAAATAGAACGATATTTACTGCTAATTATTACCTTGCAAAATGACCAGGGCCGTGGAATGTATTCTAGGTTAGCAGGTGATGAGTGTCTTTTACACTCGTATTAACAACGGAGAGCGAAAACTTAGGTTGCATGTATTCTTCTTCCGTATACTACGGTTACTTAGCAGATTAAGGGCAGATACTTAGCTAAATCTTTGCCACTGCATCTGGAGTTGTTTTTGAGGATAAACATGGCACTCAGCCAGGTGGCTGTCTCACTTGATGAAATAGAAATGTGATGAAACTTGGGGAAAAACAGCCTTCGTGCGCATAGATTAACTCGTATGACAACACTCAGAATACACCAGGGCCGTTTCCTGACCCATTTAGTTTAATTTAACGTTTCTTAATCCCTTCACGTCTCACGACATTATGAAACATGCATAGCTTAAATGTGTGACTCGAACATTAAACTAATTTCTATGACATTTTAAAAAATAACAAAATCTTCACTGTGTTGTCATAAAGTTGTGACACCATCAGTATACAGACTCTCAACCAAGCACTAAACTTCATAATTTCCAAAACATAAAGTAAAATCTCTCCATTTCCGCTTAGTAACCCAAGTCACGCACTCATTAGTGGTCTCTTTATTGTATTTTTCCGCTGTTGATACTGGGTTTATATACAACCCAATATACGGAACAAGTTTCAAATAATTAAATTTCCATCCACCTAACATAAAACACCTCCATCCCTGAGCACTGCGTCACGTTAACACTCATGGGCTCTTTCTGAAAAGGCATTTCATCTACAATTAATATAGTATTCGGGATGGGAGAGGGCAGCGGCAGTCACGCCTAGGTTTCAGAGAAGCATTCTGCTTTCACTCAGCCCAAAAGTAACAATGAATGTTACAAACGTTACCAGTATATTGATGACAGTCATAAAACTACAACCTAATGAAAAATAACGGAAAATAAAAAAAAAAAAGTAAACTACCATAAAAAAAGATGTTTTGAATGTTCCTACAAGAAATATACGCCATATATTTTCAAAATTTTTATGTTCTATTTTATGAGTTTTGCGTGTTCAAGCTGTAGCTGGTAACAGATCTCCGGGATAATTCTATGTTTATGGTGTGTATCGAGCGGGATTAGTTGATTCGTGTAACAACGCCCGAGACATAAGCAGTGCATGGGCAGCGAAATAAAGCCTTGCGTTTTAGAAGCACTGTTAGACAGACCACAAAATTAAATAGTAAATTTTCCAATTTCTTTATTCTCTCGCAACATTAAAAATCTTGCCCCTCCCCACCTGTGAGTAGGTACGCTTTCCACAATCTCCAGAAGACATATCTGCTACAGAATCACTGGAATGGTAGCTCTTGTCAGACTAATAGGCATGGCCAGATTTCACATGTCAGAGGCGACACCTCAGTTATGGTACATGAGACTCAAAACTGATATTAACAAATTTTAAAATAATATTTCTTCAGACGACTTAGAATATATTTTACTTCTATCTCCTGTTGTTACATAAATGGTTAAATTTACTGCATGTAAGGTTAAGACAGTTTAATGTGCTAAGACAAATCAGTTCTTTGTATCAGTTCTGACAAGTGCATACATTCTCTTCTTTCTCCAAGGAACCAAATTAGATGTGGGTATTGAAGAAATGGCGGAATGTTACACGTGTACCCTGAATTTAAAAAAAAAATTTCACTGTAGGTCATTTACAAAGTCACAAGACTGAAATCTTTTCTCTTTGTAAGAAAGAGCGTATCTTACATGTGCCTTTCTTTGGACCTCCAATGTTTGTTTAGAGTAATACTTTGATATTCAAACGAATTCTGAGACAGAGTAACCTCGAACATAATTGGTCTAAGTTGGCCCTTTATTCACTAACACGATAAAATAGAAGCCCCTTTACCTGCCTTCTTGAATTAATTTGTACCAAGCAGTGCAGTTGCAATACTAAGGAATGAGAGATGGCACATAGATAAAATAATCTGTATTTATTTTATTTATTCATTCATTCATTCATCATTCATTCCAGATTTATTTAAAGGACCTTCAATTACTAATGTTAGGTAACGTCAAATGATTAGAGAATAATGAATCCAATATTGGAGTGAAGAAGCAGTCATGTCCTCATTTAAAGCAGTACGCCAGTACTTCCGCGAAGGAAATGAGGAAACAAAACATTCAACCGATTTCTGAGCAGATATTTGAACCGAAAATCTCTCGAAAACGAAGCAAATTGGCTAACAACCCAACCGTCATATTCTTCTGTAATTAAACTAGTTACACGTACATGTTATTTACATGTATCTCAGAACAAACAGCGATTTTTGCCTGTATATCAACAAATAATTGGTCTTCATATCCAAGAGAGATAGAGGGTGTATGTGTGTTTACTGTGGGGTACGAACTCTATCTTTAAATAACAAATTACGTTTCGTCTTCGAAGGGTTAATCTTGTACTTATAATTGAAGTAAAATGGAAAGCATAAGGGATTGTGGTAGGAAGGAGAAGAAGAATATTGCAACTCATCATTAAGATGAGTGTCAGAGAGGTAGGTTTTGAGGATACGAAGTGGGTGCAAATGGACCGGAATATCTCCAGTAGTGATTTTTTTTGTTAGTGATAATGAAGCTAAGGAAACAGGTACTGATCATCATCATCATCATCGTCATCGTCATTTTAGATATAATTACCATTATTCTCAATGTCGTAGTAATAAAAAGTTTCAACGCGCGTCACTAGCTTTAAATAAGTCTTCTCCTCATTAGAGTTAATTGGTGGAGTAACTACATTTTACAAACGACATAAAATTGGGGGAGACAAAACGATCTTCTGAAACAAGAGACATCAAAAGGTCCATCCGGTTATTTCTACACAAAGGATAAATTATAAGAAATAACCCAGTCGTTTTTGTCATGTTTTATTATCGTCTACCTCGCACACTTGTCTGATGGTAAGAATTTTGCTTTATAGAAATTGTAAGGGACTTCGCATTTCTGCCAACATTCTTTACTTTACACTCTTATGTACCTGTAGATGAAACACCAGAACGCTTAATCTTAGTAATTGACCAACTTAATGCACAAATTCTTGTTTTATAATAAGTTTATTAAATACCTCTACATGTTTCGAGCACTGTTGTGCTTATCATCAGGAGGTCAAAACTGTATTATACATCATCTGGTATCATCACACCTGTAGGTGGCCGTCCGGTGCGCAACGGCCACCTATAGGTGTGATGATACCAGAGGCTGTGTAATGCAATTTTGACCTCCTGACGATGTAGCGGCACATAATAAGCGTATTATAAAACAAGAATTTGTGCATTAAGTTGGTTAATTACTAAGAATATACTGAGATGCACGGTCAGTAAAACATTAAAAAAAAACCAGAAAGATGTTTGTTGTTGGACAGATCTATACTATATCTTTAAGCGGCGGGACACGTTATGTTCCACACGGTATGTTCCACACGGTATGTTCCACACGGTATGTTCCACACGCAACGGAACATGAATTATGATTCAGGATAATCATGCAACTCCACATTACAGAAGAAAATTAGTTAAATAACATTTCAGGCACTGACGGCAGTGGTTGTTACAATCAAGAGTTTCCAAAACGTGACGCAATGTAGACTAGTACATAGGTACCAACAGTGAAGAGGTGATGTCTCAAATTTGAGAAACCGACTTTAAATAAACCTGAACAAAAAAAAAAATTGGCTTTGTAACTCACATTCGTGTACACATCAAGACAAAAAAAATTCAAAAGTGCTGCTTTTTTTTACGGTTCGAAACGCTACAGCGAAAGAGATCCTGTCGTTTTCAGGTGCTTTCATAAAATTCTCGGAAAGTGACTATTAGGTTCGTCATGTCTGTCGGTCTCTCCGTCTATCTGTTCACCTGTCCGTCTGTCAGAATGGAACAACTCTGCTCCCACTGGACGAATTTTTATATAACTTTATATTTGAGTTTTTTTTTTAAATCTGTAGACACAATGCTAGTCCTATTAAAATCCGAAAAAAAACGGGTACTTTATATGAAGAAGTATGTAAGTTTATGATAATATATCGCTCAATTCTTCTTAGAATGAGATGTGTTTTAAAAAAATTTGTACTGATATCCGAAACATATATTTTTAGTTGCGTAAACTTTTCCCGAAAATCGTGCCGTTTACGAGATAAAGCGGAAAAATATGGTAAACCCAGACACGTCACTAATGACAGTACAACACGGCCCATGCACAGACACACACACTGAGAATATGTAACTTTTTCACAGCAAAAACGTTTACTTTCACGCGCTCCAACCTTCCTTTTACACGTACATTTTCTGTGTTTTTCCGTTTTACGAAAACTGTTAATAGATATTTCTTAGTGTTTCCGACATGGAGGATCAACAAATCTCGATCACTCCATTTACGCAGCAAAACAACATAAAGAAGAATAGATATAAATCCACAACCCGACTAGGACTAGCAATCACGATATCAGGTTTCGAAAGACAGAGGACAGCACATGTCCTGGACCGCGCAGCCCCTGTGACCAGCATATTAGTATTTTACATAATTATGCACAAATATGATAAGACGTCATTTAAACGCAGGAATAGCTCTATGTGTTAACGTTGGCTATAAAGTGGACAGCTTCACGCTCCGGACGTTTCTCCCTTGGGAAATAGCCCACATATGCATTATACAGCAGACAGGGGTGGGTCCCAGAGCACTGTGAACATAATCGGGGAAAACGGAAAAATCCTGCCCCAGTGGAAATTACATGTCCATCCTGCAGCCCGTCTTAAACAGTCCGAATTTCGGAAGAGGAAAAATAAATTTATTTCGCGACTCTAACTAGTCCATAGCCTTTTATCGGAGTTGTTTCTCACGGGTGCTCATGAGTCCTTAGCCCTACCAGGGAGGAAATAAGTTAATGTTTCTGTCAGAATGGCGTGAATTTCTTTCGGCGCCTTGGCTTGTAGGAAAAAAAACTTGATGACAGCTCGCGTCTCGATGTTGTTGAAATCGCGCGCGTCCCTGACATGCTTCCGAGCTTTTTTCCGTCCTGGTCGGGCTAAGGACTTATCAGCACCCCGGTATTGTCAAAAATGGCCCATGTAGTTGACAAGGTTTATTTTATTTTTAAAACATGGCATAACGATTGTTTTGGGCGTGCAGAAGGACAGGTCTCTACAAACGCGTCACTTGATAGCTTCTTCTGTGACGTGACGGGCGCAATGATGGCTAATATACAAGTATAGAATATAGAATGGAATGCAGGAAAATGCTTCTGACATCTCGCATATATCATTCGTGAATTTTATCTTAAGGTAGTTAATTAAAGATTAAAATATCGCCTTCCAGATTAAGTTAAAATCCCAGGCAGGTTTTCACAATTTTTGTAGGCCACACAGGCCCTCAGGGTGAGTAGAGGTATAGTTCTAATCTTTTCTAGGATCTTCGGCACCAGAAGGGGGTGGGGGTGTCAGCCCCACGCCCTGGCCGCCTCTACCCCCGGGAAAGACCCGGTACCCATTGTACAGGAGTTTGGGTGGGCCCCAGGGCCGGTCTTGAAGGGCGAAAAATCTCGTCCCCACCGGGATTCGATCCCGGATCGTCCAGTCCATAGTCAGTCGCTACACCGACTGAGCTATCCGGCCTAAAAGCTAAAATCCTAACTATTTGAAATTTCAATCATCGTTCAAAGAAGAAATATAATATGAAGTACGTGCTTTGAAAATTTGAATATAGTACAACAAATTAGGATTGGCAGAGACTTGTCCTACCTTTAAGAACAGGCCCTTTCTACATTTGGTCACACTACACTTTTCCTTTTTACCTAGTTGGAAGAATAAGTCTACCTTTTGAAACATACGCATATTCTTACCTGTTTGTCGTGCTATTAAAAGAACTAGATGGTACTTATTCCGTTCTCTCTTAAGGTATGTGTCAAGCTTCTTCCCTAAATGGCAAGGAATCTAGTGCACCGTAACTTCCATAACTTATAATTTATACTACTGATTACAGAATTCTGCTAAAATTTGAAAACTTCTAAAATTTTTTTACAACTGCCTGTCAAAGTCCGGGAAGGAAAAAAGCAAACATGAAAATCGCGTCAACGAATCGAAGAAGAAAATTGGAAATTCAAATAAACTTTGAACATTAAACAATTTGACTCGTTTAACGTTAGTAACTAAACTAAGTCACTTGATCTATTCGTCTCCAGCATTTTAAAGTTAGTCTGAAGAAACAATATCCTGAATTTTAGCAGTCGACAAGGAATGAGATGTTGTATGCATCAATTATTTGATGTACACGCACAAAGTTCATTAATAAAATAATACAAACAGCCAACCGGATGCAAAAATAATAATTTAATTATTATTTTCAATCAGCTCAACATGTTTCGGGCGATAATTTCGCCCATCCTTAGGAGCATTACGTTGTGTTTTCAGCTTGTGGTATAATGCACCGGCGGTGCATTATACCACAAGCTGAAAACACAGCCTAATGCTCCTGAGGATGGGCGAAATTTTCGTCCGAAACATGTTGAGCTGAATGAAATTATTAATAAAATTATTATTGTTACATCTTGTTGGTTGTTTATACTATTGTATCAATGATGCACGGTCACACAAACATCAAATTCGTCAATATGGTTGCTTCCTGCCTTCATCAACATACCCTATCGACGTAGTTCATATTGTATTGAAGATGAAGGCTTAAATTAAAAATACTCGTGCTGTTTTATACAGAAAACGAGTCCTGAGCAGAAATCATACAACCCAAATTTATGTTGCTTAGACTAGTCCTTTTTCAAATAATCGGTCGTGGATCTTGGCAGGCTGTATTTTCTTAAACACTGTACATGTTGAACAAACGAAAAACCATATTGAAGGGTAAATCAAAAGGATTGTTTCAACAGATTTTCACATATGCACCTTTCGTGGAAAGAGATACCTAGGACATACATATTTTCGAATCCCCGGATTACAGATTGAAGAGATGCAGTGATCTCCTGTGTCATTTCATCCAACCTGGCCGTCAGTGCTTCTCACGTGAGCTAAAAGTAAACCTTCTAATGTGTCAAGTTGCAAGGGCGAAGTACTCGCTCTTCACATTCCCAGCTAGTTTGTACAAATCTTGTATTCAATATGTATCACAAAAGTTGTTGCTGCAATGAGGGGTGCTCCGGTTTGTTGAAATTCTAGACTTGGTATTCTTCCAGTCATGGAAATTTTCATGTTAAAAAGAGGCGGAACATCAAATCTCGCAAGCTCGCAGAAAAATCGTTTGGATGTTTTCTCTGGCATATCATGACACGGCGAGATCATTACATCCATTACATCCATTACAATCCCCTAATATCGACAAACAAATCTGCTTGGCCAACGCTACACGCGACGCTGCGTGGTCTGATTATCAAATGAATAAACGAGCAGGCTGTTCATCATAACGTGCCGGCAGCCGGCAGCCCGGATACCACCCTAGCCGAACCGCACCCTAACTCCGACACACAGCGATCCAAGAACAATACAGCCAATGTGGTAGTTCAACAACACAGTCGCAAACTCCTGAATATGGACATATTAATGCCCGAAACATGTTGAGTATTGAAGAAGTAAAGTAAGCATAACAAGTGGCATCTAGTTGGTTTTTTATTCTTCAACTATCACAATGATGCACGGTCCAGTAAACTTCAGATGCATAGGTTACTGAAAGTTTATGGTTGGATCACGCGACATGTTAAAATTTGTCTTGTGTGCAAAACTTAAGTGAATGTTTAACTTCTACGAAATGTTTACTCATAAATGAAAATGAAGAGGCGTGTCACTAGATGACTTGTATATGTAAGGTATTTGGGTTTAATGTAGGTTTACACAGCCTACGTTTACTTTTCTTTCCAGGTAAGTGTTGAAACTGACTCAGAGTGAAACAGATTTGGGTGTCCAGAACGGAAGTTGAAACTACAAAAGCTTTTAGATATTATGGTAAGTACAGTATGCAAAACAGTTACTTTACATAACTTCAATCCTTAGACACATAAAACACTGTAGCCTTAACGTCACAAGTGCTTACCAATCATGGAAAATTCTTCTAAATATAAAATAATAGATTTCATATGTTCATTAACGTTTATTAGAATTTTTGTTCTTTTATATATTGTTCAAAAATAGTTGAAAGCATACTTCCTCAAAAATACGTAACCTAAATAACATTACAAGCTGTGGACAGTCAGATGCATTAAACTTGGCAGAATAGCATTACTCCCATAACAGTGCCTCTGTTTATAGGAATTTTTTTCGACTCAAGCGTACGATTCTCAACCTCCAATTTCTGGTCCTATTTATAACTAATTTTAATATATATACCAAACACACAAATAAGGATGACACTGTGTATGACACAATCAACAGTACAGGCTATGTGGCGCCGCAAGTAGGATGACCAGTGGGAAGTGAACTGGAGGAAGGTTCAAGAGGTTTTACTTATAATGAGGTATAAGCTAATAACAGAAATTTCGAAACTTAAGAATAATAACAGGTAGCAATTATGAATAGGTGCACAATGTCTCGCTTCACACATGTTGGTAGCCCGCGACCGAGTGGCATATAACTGACATCGCGTCTGTCAAGTCCATTTCTTCCCCGGCTGACATCATGTTGTACAAATAAAATCAGATCTACCTTTGTTTCAAACGAAAGTGAAGTGTCTTTTTTATGTCGATTGAAAATATATTGTCGCATAAAATACATAATATTAGTATTAATTCTAAAACATTACTTCAGATTCGGGATCATAAGTATTAAAGTTAATAATTATCTCTCAAAGTATATAATACTTAAGAAAAGTAATGGTACAAAATCACAAAGTTAATAAAGCAGGCTCTATCCCCACTTCATAAATTTTAGCAGTAATCGAGAGACAAGTACTTTATTCTTGCTTCGCAAAATACTAGTCTGGTCAAACAATTACAAAACTTGCAGTCAGTTGTCTGCGGTAAAGCATTACTTAGCTGGGCACCCTAAACGTCTCCTCGGAAAACGAATAATGAAAGATGAGAGTGACTTAAGTTTTATTTATGGTTTCTTAAAACAAGTATTTCCTCGAAATACATTTTTAATGCATCGCGGAATGTATTATATTGACCTTTAGTTCACAGGTATACTGTTAACAGTGTTCAAATTTTATGTAAATGTGAACCGTTTTATGATTTTGGTAGAGCTTTGTTTCAATTTATTGTCCAGAAATTACCTTACATGACTTATGAAAGCGTGTTAGGTTACAAAACTTTGGAACAGAAGGCCACGAATTAGAACTTCAAACCCTTCAATCGTGATGATCATCACGCCTTAATTTAATAAAAGACTTTAGGATTTTGAATCAATGTCAGGTTTTCCTCGGATGCCCGTTGCTGAAATTCGGGTGGTTTGTGTCTATCCAATAATTGAAGTGCATTTTTTTTACTGTGCCTGTTACTTTACGTTTCACAGACAAGACGGTCACGAGGGTTTTCTAGGTAATGAACTAAAGTCTCTACTCAGAATCGAAGTCCCCAAGCAAATCCCAGAGTGATCCTTCCGGTTTTAAGACAAATGCTATTCAAAAGAGATTAATCATGTGAATATGCCACCTATATCTTCTGAGATACATGACTTTTGGAAGAGAACCATTAATTGAAGAATAAAAAACCAACCAGATACCACATATTATTTTATTGTAATTCTTATAGGTCCAACATGTTTCGGGCATTACTATGCCCATCATCCACTAATGAAATACACTACACACAACAGAACACTACGATCACCACGCATACGAGATAACAACTATTAATATTAACAGAAACACATTATCAGCTACAACGAAGCGACAAAGAACATCACACCGAACATACACCACTAAGAACAATAAATTTACATTAACACTAACCCCTCCATCTTTACATAACGAAACGACCAATGTGGTAATCAACATCATAGTCGCGAGCTCCTGATGGTGGGCATAGTAATGCTTGAAAAATTTTGAGCCTATAAGAAGTACAATAAAATAATAAGCGGCATCTAGTTGGTTTTTATTCTTCAGTTATTACAAAGATGCACGGTCCAGTAAACATCAGAACCATTAATGTTTATGTCAACAATAATTTCCGTCTAGATATAGTCGGCATATATGACGTTCAAGGCCAGAACTGTTAAATTCATAATCATTTCGAAATCCGTGAAGGTAATGACATGCTGCGAGGGCACTAAGACAATTTACGGGGAAAACCAAATTAGAATAAAAACTGGGCTGTTCTAATCCAGAGAATACAATAAGATGCCCATCTTTCCTCCAGTCAAATAGGCACTGTCCACATGACACGAATCGCTAACACATCATTTCTCTCGTACTTGACTTTCAAAAAAGAAGTCGTGGTAATTAATCGGTATTTCGGGTTAACTAAACACCGCGTTGTTAGGGATAATTATATAATTTTAAGGAAAATGAAACATAATTACTTATATTATTTGGTCAACAGCCTCCTCTAAAATTCACGCTTTTCTGTACGAACTAAACCTTGAACTTTTTGTAATTTTTTTAGAGTGTATGAAAGAACCCTTTTATACGTGCCGAAATAAATATCATGGTTTTTAAAACAGCTTTCTGTTGATGCCACAGTGTGCCGAGGTCTGTTACAAGTTCTTTTTCTTTCACCATATTAAAACACATTATAAAATCTACATCACAACTGATAAAAAACCTTCAGGATAGTTCAAAATATTTCATTTCAATAAACGATAAGAATCACACTGGACCTAATCAGCCCCGTTTGTGTGTACACTCGAATCAACCCCCTTGCTTCTTTTCTTTCTAGATATGCATTATTTATGTGATTTTAATTTAAAAATTAATACACGCTACATTTAGTTCAGTTTCCCTACTACATAACAAAGCTGTAGATCTAAGTTAATTTTTGGTCACTAGCGCGTCCTGTAAAATCTCTTTCAGCTTCAATCATTTAACAGGATGTATTGTTTTCTTTTTATTGTAAAGTAAATTATAAGGCACTCTTAACAGATACCGCCAAGTTTCTGTTTTTACACCATGACCGGAATGAAATAATTCTATAGTAGCTCTGTAGCATGCAGAGCATGAAACGACGAATAAATTACGAGGCACGGAACCGCATCGTTATATCACGTTTCGTTCAACTCAATAAGAATTAGTACAGAAACTTGCTCGCCGGTACTTGTAATGGGCACACACTCGTAATTGGAGTATCATAAATACTGATATAAACAGAAAATTTAGAACATATTTTTCCTTGTATGTGTAAAGGTAGGTAAAGCAATCCCCATACAGGCCTGGACAGTCCCTTAGGGTTCCAGAAGTTTGAAGCTCCCAGAATTTCTAGCAACCTGCACATGAAGGTGGTTAGGTTGTCAGCCTTGCTCACACATGTGTTTTCCATGTTATTTTTCCAGGTTTTAGACTACTAATGTATATTATTGGGCAATTGAACGACAACGAGATCTCTTTGAATTATATATATATATATATATATATATATATATATATATCCTATTTAGACACATATATCGTATTTTATGATTCACACTATTTTATTTATGACTCACACTGTATAGTCTCCTCAGTTATATGTCTTGTGACCTGAAGATGGCCCAGTGCAAAGGCCGAAACATGTCGTCAGCTTAAATAAAGATAAAAACATAAGATATTTGTGTTTTGACTCGAAAGAACCCCTATGGAAATGTACATTATTAAATTTAAATCGGAATTTAATATAAGTTTTTTTGCATCAAATAAAAACACACTTGCATTCACATGCAGTAGCTATTGTTCACATACCTGCTAAATAAATGCAACCATATAACATGAACTTCACTGCGTATTTGATTGTCCTTACGATCTCAGTGCAACTCGCAGTTGTTGTAACAGATGTATATACGTTACAGTCAAACACTACAATCACACAATATTGTAAAATACCCGGCCACTCTCAAAAATGACCTCTCCCATTTGACAATGCCAATATTGAATGGGCATTATCAGCAAATATATATTGAAATGTACATATTAAATTAAAAACGGAATTTAATACAAGTTTTTTTTTTTTTAACTTTGAGAAACGTTTCTTCCGTTTTGTTACGACAGTCGGCTATAAGTCTGCATGGCGTACAATTTCATAGCTAAAGAACCTGCACTGTATGTAATTATACCAGAGGAATTCGTCGCAGAGCTCTTATCATCTGTATCCAAATCCGATACAAAGTCTAGCTGGTCACATATTTAACGACAAACAAGAAGTTAGAGCAGTTGTGACATGCTGGTCTGTAAAGAATAATACAGACTAGTACCAACAGAAAAACAGGGATTTCGACCCACAACAGATTCAGCGCCCCAGTACAGTTGAATCTGAATTGTGCTTATTAGAGTTGGAAATGCAACCAAAATACAATGCCCCCCCCCCCACACCCTCCATTGTATCTTTGTATCCCTAAACACGGAAACTTTATCGCTAAGGAAGTCTGTACCCTCCGGGAATTAGAACAGTTTTATGAACTAACGTAAGATAAACTAAACCTAAATTTCTGGGGGTTGGAGGCTTCCTGTGCGATAAAGCTCAGGTGACACCTTCCCTGTTGGGACTCTGCATAAAGTGGACAATTTTAATGTGCATTGTAAAGCTATTTTCTGCTCGATCCACTCACACAGAATTATTTCTGACACTGCTCTTAATGCCCGATTCGTAATTATTGATAATGATGGACACATGTCGTCACACTGTTATTCACTTCGGTATTGATGCAGAATTTCCCGCTATCTTGAAAATGATCGGCCATTGTTGCTCACAGTGCCTGAAACTTATGACCACTGGCGTCTATAGCAGTTCAGTATCAACACAACCCGATTTCAGTTTCTAATCCTAGCATTAGTATACATATATATGTATATATACTTATGCATAAGTGTGTGTTTATGTATATATATATATATATACACTTATGCTAGGATTAGAATCTGAAATCGGGTTGTGTTGATACT
>Ga0136643_10001464_pt1 | contig 28896 bp, 14 predicted proteins | sample TergutLab28metaG_FD_96883 | JGI IMG/M metagenome (GOLD analysis project Ga0136643, IMG submission 96883) | Labiotermes labralis P1 segment gut microbial communities from Petit-Saut dam, French Guiana - Lab288 P1 (version 3) (version 3) | ecosystem: Host-associated > Arthropoda: Insects >... | reverse complement strand
GATACAACCTGATGATGGCCCAGGAATAGGGCCGAAACATGTAGTTGTAAACCTTCCAATAATTAACCAATAAAATAGTTGTGTTTGACGGTAAGTGCCACGCACATATATTGCCATACTAATCGTATATCACACAACGGGGATGACACACATAAAGAAATTGAAGGATCTCAGTCCCCATTGGTGTTGAAGGTGCTGACTGCCATGGATGAGACAACACTGACTGTACAATCAAGCTCAATATATCTATGTAGTATGCTTGTTATATACACATAAATGTATGTAAGCTTCAATCAGAGATAACCATTTTCTGACTGCATCATCACCTCATTACATCCATGCTCATTGTAAATGGTCTCACTGTATTTGTGAACTATTGCACAAGTGCTGAGTAACACAAATAGTAAACACCTGTTAGTAAAGAGAATTGAAACAAACACAGCAGGCATATTAGATGAAATGAGCTGTGGCATGCAACAGCTGGTAAAATAAGTTATTTGAGCTGTTAATTAAGTGGAACAACTGAGTGTTGTTATTGTATGATAGCAATTCCATATTTAACTGTGTTTTGCATAATAAATCTTCTGTTTGGCTTGAAAAACAATGGAGCATTAATACAAGAATGATAATGTAACTGAGGCTTTATACATTAGTAGTGTGACAAACCAGTTTCATCATCTGTAAAAAGGTACAAAAAGACAATAGTACTACATTTTATGATTATTAATGTGTCTTCATAGATTGAAGTAAATAATTCCAGCTATTCTTAGAAAATCATTAACAGAAATCTTATTTTCACATAAACTCTAATACAGGTGTTCCTACCTGAGCATTGCAGGTTTATTGTACAGAAAGCCAGCAAATATGACAGCTGCCAGGGTCAGGTACATGATAAAAAGGACACTGTACATGCCATGGCATGCCACTAAAAATGCAGCATAGCTTCAGGAGAAATTGAGGTATGTGATGATTATTATATACGTCTGCACTGCCAAACACTGTTGTTTACTGCAGTGCAGTGGCATATAACGCACAACATGCGTATCCACTGTGATTAAAATGTTGCTTGATGCATTAACATATTATACCCACTTTGCTAGTTAGTCCTTAATAACCTTCCTCCTGCCTTACACAAGTTGAAAATGAGAGACCAATATTCACACTTCCATGCAACTTCTCAGGAAAGACTCACCAGAAAGTTGCTGCTGTCTCCGCCTTTAGGTCCTCAGCATCTGTGGAACACTGTACAAATCCCCATTTTCACATCCGAACAAAGAACTTGGGTTACTTTCAGATGAATCTGGAAGCCAAACTTTTGGCTGACCATGAACACACCCTTTCCCCATTGCCACTCTTTGGGAAATTACAGGCTTCCAATGACCAGTGTGGCAGCACTGTACCTTGCTGCAAATGGACTAAGCTCTTGTTTTCCTTTTGCAGTTATAGCACGGGAAACTGTTAGAGGCATGTCCATTGTACTGTCCGGAATGTACCATCTGCTTGGCACACACACAAAAACTGTACAGTCTGCTAATGAGTCACAACACAGCAGATGTTAATTTTGGAAACAGCCCTTTTGTAAGTTTGTAGACGATACTGGGGTTTTCAGTGCTGTGTAAAATTACACTATGGGCAGTTATCCTGCCACTGATAAGAAATTATGACTTGTCGGTGAAAAACTACCATCTCATTTTCACCTCTCCTTGTACTGTTGCAGAGGCATAAGTTAGTGTGTGCATTTCGTGGTATCCAAGCAAATGAGCTACAATTAAGCTTTATGTTTTTCCCAGATCACGGCCACATCATCATTTCTCTCCCCATATGCTAGTTATGATGCCGAGTTTTCCACAAGCGTGACTTGATTTGTCATATTTTATTTAGAGATGGTCAGGCTTTCATGTTCAATTTTCTCAAACTGTTTTTTACATGGAGCACTCTTGGTTTTCAAAAGAAATTATTAATTTCCAGGCACTTTAAACTCACATTTAAAAATTAAATGCTTTGGATGAAAACTGAACTTATTGGTTTTAAGTGAAGTTTTTTGTGACATCTTTGATTTGGGAATGATAAATGAAGTAGTATTTTGGGGCTGTTTTCTTTAACCATAGCTGTAAGCTATGTATTTGAAGTCACTGTAGTCATCATCCATAAAATACAGAAACCTTTATTCTCCATTTTTCTTGCGTGAGTATTCGTGTGAATTCAAAATATCACCAAAGTTTGGAGTGACAATGGAGAGCACTGTCCTCATGTCCAGTCCAGTATTTTATGCTATTTTAGATTTGTGGATTTGAATATCTGCCGTCACATGGATGTGTGGGAAACAAAGTTGTCAACATCATCACTGGAGGTATAAAGTTCACTGGCAGCTGCACCATAATTCAGTAGTTCATTTGTTTTTCATTTTAGCACACAATCAGAGGTGTCAGAGCCTGTCTTTCAATGTCATTACATCTCTAACCAAAAATGGGTTTCTTACATGTACTGTATTTTTTCACCTGCAGAGGAAGGTACCTGTAGTCAAGACACTGTTGCTGGACTGTCCAATAGTGAAAGGTGATGAATACTCTTTCCTCAGACTCACATTTACATTCTGTCAACAAATAATTTGGTGCTGAAAAACATTCAGATATCTTGCTTGCTACAGTTTTGATACAAAACTCATATTCACACTACTGGAAAGAAGCAATTCTGTGCCTTCCAGTGACATGGAGACGTTTTCTTCCCTTGCGGCGAAAGGCTTAGTTCATTAGTCTTTGTGCAAATGTCTGCCAAGTATGTCAATTTCTGCAAGTTTGTGGTATAGGTCTTCAACCTTCTGAAATGGTGACTACATCACTTCTAGCAAAGTGGAAACGTATTGTAAAGAGTCTGTTCTGTAAAGGGGAGATGCTGATAACAGCAGGCTCCTTCAAATACACAGTGTTACACCAAAAAGAGTGAGATAATGATGATACAGTGTAAAAAAGTACAGATCACATTGAATAGTAGCCATGATTTATACCAAAGAAATATGTTGTGTCTGTTCCAAACAGTTCTGAAACTGAGGATTAATATTGGGGACTGCTGAGATCTGATATGTGGGCTGTTAGATGTTTACACTATCGCTCAAAAAAGATAGCTGATGATGGATGCAACATGTTCCATTGAAAGGTCCACACAAGTACCCACAATGTGGAATCACACCCATGGAGGCTAACCGTTTTGTTCACTGGTGAAAACCTCAAATTTTGGCTATGAAATTGCCCATGCAGAATTACAAAGATGATGAAATATGGTTTATTACTGATACAAGAGACATGACAGCAAAAAATGCAAATAACTGAATGGGCACAGACTGCAGTTTGAGGTACACACTACATAACAATATAGCAAGGGCAATATTTCGACACAAGTCTGCGAAGCTTCTCCAGAAGCAGAGATACAAGAGGAAAAACTATCAGACTACATGGCATTAGGCCCCAAAAGCCAGCAGCAGTGGCGTAATTTGGTTTTTTGTCGCCCAGAGTTGGATAATCACAATGGCCACTCTGAACAGAAATTATGAATTTAAAAATCAGTCTTTATTGAGTGCAGAAAATCAGTTTATTAGTCATTTATTTATGTATTTGTTTGTTTATTTATTTGCAGGTTGTACAATGTTTCCACATTTTCCTGCTTCCATTTAACAATTAAATTATTTTCCTCCAGTTGCTTCTGTCATTCCAGTCTTCTTCCGTTAATCCCTTTTCTCCCATCAGTCCTCTAATCCCTTCTGCCCAGGTGAGTTTAGGCCTACCACGTTTTCTTCTTCCTGCTGGACGCCATTTCGTAACTTCTTTTGGAAGTTTTTTTTTTATTTACAAATATTGTGTGTCCGCTGGACTGTCGTCTGGGTCGGACGCACTACTGCCCCCTTCCCCCTCAACCGACGATATACTCAACCAGAAAGGATATAATATGGCAGAGAAGTAACAATGTACTGACCCGCGAAGTATTCAGTGGGTTTCATTTACACCGAATGCAAGTTTATAAGTTCCACACACCGAACAAAGTTGCAAATATCGCTAGCAAGCGGTACTAACACAAGACTTTCTACACGAAAAAGTACACGCAGACTACAGCACAAAAGTTAGGCCCACTATGTATAAAGTGAATAAATCACGTTTTTTCTTCCCTTTATCACCGGCTGAGCTACCGTCGTCTAAATATGCCATTTCAGAACAGCAATCGTCAGAGTAATCAGTGGAGATGACGCGATGCTAATCACGCTGATAGTGTGCAATTGGGCTAACCGCAGAAACAAAATCACAGATGACCAACAAACCTATGGCGCCATAATTGGGATGGTAAAGCTGCTTCCGACACACCGGAGGGGAAAAGAAGCGTCTAGAAGTTAGTGTTCATTGTACATAATCTTGTCATTTTGTAATTCGTTCAGGTTTCAAAGGTTTCTTAAATTAATTTGTGTTGAATATAACCCATAAGGCTTTGTGTTTGGTGACGAATTTCCTGTAGCAGTTCCAAGTCGGGAGAAAGAGGCACTATTGTAATAATGACACTTAGGAAATTTAAATTTTTAATATTTGTCAGTTTGAAACCATAAAACAGTTAATCTGGAAAGAGAGTGACATGAAACAGATAGTCTCATCAAGTTCCAATAATATAGAAAATATGAAAATGAAAGTTACATAAAGACATGAAAAATTATTAGTAGGATGTTTGACACACTCCATAAATCTGATTGGTTTCTGTGTGAGATTAAGCTCTGTAGGGTTAAGACATCATAAGGTATCATCACCATCTTCATAAGTACCTTTACAATTCACTACATTCTTAGACATCCATTGTTTAGCTTCATTTTTTGAATAGACATAACAAACAAGTAGGAATATGAGAGATCACCATGCTGTCTATTGTCATTTTCAGCTATCAAACAAGATGACTGATTTTCACAGAACTTAGTGTGAATGTTATGTCTTTTGAAAACTATTTAATTATCTGCTGTCTTTTATGAAAAGGAGGATAAGCAAACTTGTTAGGCAGGAGCTACACAAGCGCCACTTAATATAGGGTGCTGAAGTAATGTATGATATCATCTTCAACAGTCATTCAGCTTGTTGATACAATATTTTCATAGCATATAAAATAACACCATAGCAGCTGTGTGTGTATTTTATTTAGCATTTGGGTTGATAGTGATAACTAATGAACCTTAGAGATGTGAAAACTGGTACAGAGCACCAACAGCAGCAGAAGCAACAGTAGCAATAATAATAATAATAATAATAATGCCTGCTACTGGATAAGAACATTACATAAAGAAACATGATAGAGTGTGTGCTCAACTGCACTTTATCTTATCCAAGGAAATGAGTAAAATTAGGCAAGGAACATTGGCATGAGCAAGTACCAAAATCAGTAGAAGTAAGTCACAAAGGTAAGGTAAACATATTATGAAATGAATAAGTAAAAACTGATATAACCATCCCTATCATAAACTGGACATCATAATCCATGATAATAGACTGTAGTGTCTATTAACAGAGAGACCTTTCTGTCTGGTAATAGATGTTCCAGATTCAGGATATAGAAGCTGAAAAGATTTTAAAATATAAGACCTTGCAACAGAAATATATTGTGTGTGGTGTGTAAAAACAAAAGTGATGCCAGTAATTATACAGCAACAGGAACCATCTCAAAAAGCAAAAGCTAAGGTAAAGCAGTCCCTATACAGGACTGGATAGGCTGTGAGTGTTCCAGGAGGTTGAGGCTCCCAGATTTCAAGACAATTGTCACATGAAGAGGGTAAGGTTGTCAGCCCTATGCACTGTCCGTCTTTACCACCCCTCCGGGAAATATTCCTGGTACTCATTTCTTTTAGAGTCTGAGTTAACCCCAGGGCCATAGTGCAACTGGATGGATTATGTCAATGAAACATTCCAATGACACCATTGGGAATCGAACCTCAACCTTCCAGCTTGTAGCGCAGTGGAACCATCTCAAAATCATTCAGAAAATATGTGAGCAACATCTGGTAAGCATGACATCAAGGAACTACAGAAAACAGCTATGCAGGGAACCATGCACATGCATCAGAAACTACTGATATAAAAGTACAAAACATTTGTTATGGGAAATACTGTTATGTGTGCCGTAAGTTGTAACCACAATACCTGGAGCACTATAAGCCCTAGTAACTTGGTTTGTTTCAGGTATATAATTGTAAATACTCTTCATGAAGGTTTTAAGAAATGATGATTATGATGATAACATTCTTGTATATGAAAGTGCTGAGTCAGCAGTTTAATAGCCAATAACAGAACAAGCACAAACATACCCACAAAAACAATAACAAAGGAAAAACAAAAACAACAATAATCTGTGCTGTAGAAGTGGTAGTAGTAATAATAATAAATGTATGATTTTTCCAAATGTGTGTAGAATAAATTTAGACTTGATGAGTTCTGCTCAGAACTCTATGCTGAAAGTAACCCACGCTGTTTTTATGCAATTGATGAAATGGATTTAAAAAAAAAGAGCTCACACAAAACAACATCTTTAGAAGCTTATATAGCACACAGTTGTTATTTTTATCATTTCTTCAGAAGTAGAAACTGTTGATAAAATATATGTAATATTGTGTTTAAGATGTCAAGGGAGGCATGTGACAGTGTACCATTCAATAAATTATGGGAAACCCTAAACAGATCAACTATTAATACAAGATTAATAGAAGCAATAAAATCATTCTATAAAGGATCTAGCTCAAAAATAAAAATTGGAAACCTAATTACATAATGCTTAAAAATTACCAAGTTGTAGTTGTAGTTTATTGCCAACTCTATTCAAAATATACCTAGAACGAGTGTTAAGGAACTGGAAAAGGAAATGCCAACTAATGGGTATACCAATTAAAACACATTTGTATAATCACTGAATTTTGCAGATGACCAGGTATTATTAGCACAAGATCATGATGACATGGAGTATATGCCTAGAAAACTAATGGAAGAAAATGAAAAATGGTGACTTGCAATAAATTTAGAAAAAACTAAATATATATATGTGGGAGAAGGAAAAGAAAGTTTAAAATTTGGTGGCGGGGAAGAAATAAAACCATGTACAGAATGTACTTATTTAGGTACAAGAATAGACCAGTCAGGAGATAATAAAACAGAAATAAAACACAAAATTAGTCAAACAAGAAAACATATAAATGCATCAAATTCTATTTGGTGGCACAAAAATATTACTGAAGACAGAAAATTATACATTTATCAAACTATAATTCAGAGTATTTTGGTGTATGGCATGAAATATGGCAAATCCCTACCAGAGAAATAAATAACATTTTATCTACAGAAGTGGATGTGCTAAGGAAGTCAGCAAGAAAATCAAGGATGGAAAGAATAAAAAATGAACATATAAAGGAAATAATGGGAGTGAAAGGGAAGCCAGATATCATAGACATCATAGAGAAGAAAAGACTACAATGGTATGGCCACATCAAAAGGATGCCAGAGGAGAGAATACCAAAATTAATTATGAATTGGATACCATGGGAGAGAAGGAAAAGAGGATGTCCAAGAAAAATGTGGATGGAAGGAGTACAAGCAGCCATGACAAGAAATTTAGAACCAGATCAACGGAGAAACAGAGAGGAATGGCATTTGGTTTCCAGAAGATGGCGACAACTGTTAAAAAAGCCAGATTAGATGGATGGATGGATGGCTGGATGGATGGATGGATAGATAGATAGATAGATAGTTAGATGGATGGATGGATGGACAGACAGACAGATAGATAGATTTATAGATTAGATGGATGGATGGATGGATGGATAAGATGTCAAGGGTGTACATATTTCAACTCAACATTTGCCTCTAGCAGATTAAATTTACCTGGTATGACATTTTCTTACAAACTTAAAACCTTTTATTCATTTTGTATAAGTAACATACATTTGGTATGACATGCATTTTTACTGAGTACATAAAAATATCTTGTATTGCATGTTAAATGTATGTAGATTGCAGGATAAAAAGAAATCAGATATGATGTAGAAATCAGTTTCTTGAATCTTACTTTGCATTTGTTTGTTTGTGTAAGACTTTGGGAATATATTTGTGAAGCGTGTATTAGTGTTACTAAAAAAAACTCACTGACCGGGACAGGAGAGCATTTAACACTTTTTGAGTTATTGATGAACTGAAAATTATAAAGTAGCTACAAACATACCCACATACAAGTTAGGAAAATTGTCCTTATTCTTCTACAAAGCGCAATTCAGGGCATTTTTCTGTTACTGGTTAACACAAATCTGAATATTTCTATGTGAGAAAAACGAAATAGTGTGGCTCATTGTAATATTTCTTTTAAAATCAATACATCCATATTTTGAATACAATTTATGTAATGAAGTGTTTCCCATCTGTCTAAGCAAGCTGAGAAGCTTTCTGTGTATCAGATAGTCAAATGTTAGACCAATTATTTGTAAAGGTACTATTTGCATTACTCCAAATCCTAACTTCTTTTTTGCACCATATTTTCTATCCCAGCCTCAATATGGAACGAATATGGACTCCGGCACAAGCTGCGCCTCATCCATCAAGTGTGAGTGGATTGTCTGTCATGGGGGAGCAGGTGCTACAAGCCCTTCAGAAGAAATGGATAGAGAGTTATGACTGTCTGTCCAGTGCAGTCACTGTACCTGCACACTATTTTCTTGGTAACAGAGAAGGTAACTAAAGTGTCTTGAATGATGTTCATTATGTATAAATATTAACAAGCATGCAATGACAGAAGGTAGCAGGCTGATGATCAGAAATAAGAAAGAATGCCATAATAGTTGTCATAAAGGTTATCTGTTTTAAAATGATCTTAGTAACACAATATTCATAACTGAGTTATCCCATATGGAACTGGCTGAAGAATGGTTCATTTTGTAGCAATCAAAGCAGAAAGTGAATAAGCTATAAAAATAATTTCAAAATTTCCTGGAGAACTACTTAAAGGTTTGATTTAACAAGATTTGTGTTGAAGGAGAGATTACAGTGCCTGCCAATATTCATGTTGGATAAGAGTAATTGAAGGTTGGTGAGTTAAGCATGCTGAGAATATTTTAATGCTTGTGATCATCTTTGTGTATGGTGGACTGAGTGGTTGAATTGTGTTGCGGTGTGATGAAGTGTTGACATTACAGGTATTTGCACACAAAAAATCATGTAATTTTTACACATAGTTTTAAATGTTAATTTTAGTGGGGTTTATGTGCAGTTGTGTCTGTCACTTCAAGGGTGTTGGTTCTACAAGCCATACCCTCTACACCAAACACTGTACTGGAGTGGTTGGCACTGTTGTTTGTATGGAGCATGTATTAAGCAACAGGTAATATGTATAAATAAAGCGTTCCCAAAGGCAAATTTGGGAGTTAAATTCTTGTTCCTGTGGTCATTGCACATTTCACATCCTGGAGACTAGTTACAGATGTTATAATTAGCCCAAGAGCAAATATTTGAATTTCTTGTACCATTAAAGCATTCAAAACAGTTGGAATGAACCACTGTAGGTAGTCTAACACACAGACATGAACAAATTTAATTTAATAGTTATCTTGTAAGGCATATTAAAATAAGTTTCCCTTTTGAAATGATTAGCAAAGGAGTACATGCCCAGTGTAACACAGTGATTTAATACACATAAACATACCATATCAATCAATCAATTGGCACATTACACCCTACACAATAACACACCAAGTAGTCGCAAGCTCCTGAAGATGGACGTATTAGCATCCGAAACATGTTGAGCAATATATAATAAAGCAAGTGTCATCTAGTTGGTCAACCTTTATTCAAATACCATATCAATATTTTTAAAATAAACTTTTTGTCTCCAGTAGAAAGTGAGTTGCAGATTATTTTGTACCTTACCATGTGACATTTTTTGGAAGTTCAGAAGTGTGTAAGCATTTCTGAAACTGTCTTTGAACCTGGGGTGTCAGTGAACCCCTGAACTGTACCTTTCTTAATATCCAATCAGAATATTGTTCCTTGTGTGTTGATCCAACAACTGTCTGAATATGAAACGGGTTTGTTAACAATCCTAACCAACAAATTTGTGACTTGTGATAATCACCAAATTTGAAATTAAGATTATATTCTTGGATGTGATGTGATATAGTTTTGTAGACTGGAACCAACATTTCTTTACCTCGAAGTGGAGAGGGCAGGTTTTCCTGAAATTTTGGTACACACCTTCAAAACTGAATGGTTTTACAGTCCAGAAGAATGTAATGTTAACAATTATGTGTATTTCTTCCTTTTCAAATAGGTGGTACATCTGAGGAACTCTCTCCCACATGCAGGATTCCATTTGTGTCAGAGCCAGTCATAGACCTATGTGCAGTAAGGTAAGGAGACATCATTTAAGCATTTAATGAGAGTGCGTGTAGAGCTACACACTTTGTAGACTACAATTTTGTGGATGTGAACATGGAAGTTTAGCTTCACACTCTGTCTGCTTTTTTCCATGGAGTCTCCAGCACTGTTTGGATAAGAAATTGCCTGTGGATTGTGTGGAAATGGTAGCAAAGTGAAGAATCCAGGCACTACCAGGAATCAAAATTCCATCTTCCCACCCCATAGGCAGTCGCTTTACTAACTGAGCTAACCTGGAGCTTTACAATTTTCTTAGAGTTTCACAGTATAGGAATGCACCATTGTTCATTGTATGAATATGTGCATATGAAACATGCCTCTTTAAAATTTGCTGTACATTTTTAAGTCATGTAAATAATTATAATTTGTTTGTTAATTTCAAGGGCAACAAACATAGCACCTGAAAAATGGAGAGCTACTGCTGTACTCCAAAGTCTTCAGCTGGACAGAGAAACACTTTCTGTCACTAACAGAGACCTAAGCTTAGCATCAGATATGGAGCAGCTAACAGATAATAACACAATTCTACATGAGGCAGGCCATCAACTTAACAAACTAAGCAAAACAATGACAGCACCCATACCTAAGTCCAGACTTCAAATGAATAATTCAGATTCTACCATTATCTTCAAAGACGAAGAACACGCCATTTGTCCAATGTTTGATATAAAACTTAATGAAAATCAGTCCCAGAATTTTATGTTACCTTTTAAACGTATTGCTGAGGAAAATTCATACAAAAAGAACAGTTATGTCCAAAATGAAGAGTCTCATCATCCATATGACGATCGCATGAATAAGGTCACAGAAATTTGCAGAATAAATCTACTAAAAGAGAACAGGCAGCAAATGAATTCCATTGTGAATGTTTCTGAAACTTCTGGACTTAAGATGATTTCATTTGAGGACTTGTTACAAACACAAAATCAGCTACATAATCTTACTTACAAAACCTCTGCAGGTTTAACATTACAATGTGAAGTTGCACAGAGGCCTCTTGAAGGCTGTCACGATTGCAAAGGTACAGAAGTGAATACCAATGAGGAACCACTAGTACTTTCGTGTGATATGTTCAGCACAAATAATGACAGTCTATTCAATGATAAACTACAAAATATTGCTACTCTGTCTGAAACCATAGAGACAGGGCTTAATGAAGTAGCTACTCAGAGTCCCAGAAAGTTTAGGGAAGATGATTTCAACAATTTTCAGAGTGAATTATGTGAAAAATGTCCCAGTAGCAGGACACAGACCTTGATGACAGTTACATTTATAAATGAACATTTGAGAGAATGTGTCTCTTCTCAGGATGAGGTACATAAGAATAATGTAGAAATTGAAAATCTAGAAATGGCGGTTCCTGAAGATGGAAGTCATAAAATAAGCAACCAAGATACAGACATTTCCCCAAATTGTCTTTTACATGTGGCAGATTTTCAAAGCAATGCAACTGAAACTTTACAAAAGATACAGTTTTTCCACGGATCACATAAAACTATTGAACTAAAGACACATGAATCATCCAAGGAATTAGAGACTTTAGATCAATCACAGTACAAGGAAGAAGTTCTACCACCTGTTGGACAGCAGTCAAGTAAAGTCTCTACTGTGGAAGAACAGAAATTTAAAAACAAGTTTTTGAGAGGAACTCATTACATGCCGATGAAAAGAAAACTGGAAGTACCTGGAGTGTTTCAGAAGACAGGCAAGATAAAGGGCACATTATGTTCTGATAAGCAAACAGCATACTCTGAGGTGCCCATAAGCAGTTCAAAAACAGAAACATCTTCAGCTATGAATATGAAAGACGTGATTGCCAACACATGTGTTTTAGATGGCAGGAACGTGAGGAAAACAACATTCCAGGCTCCATTCAAGAAGATACCTTCTGAAGGAAAGCAGGTACACAAAGAGACATAGCCTTCACCTCAATACATTAATTGTTGATGGTCCTATCAGATAGCCAAATTAGTCTGCAGTGTATAGATATTTTAGCTTTCCTCAACGTATATGACCTACTTTCATGAAACCTTCACATACCACAGTAAACATTTTGCGTAATTGAAATATGTATCAATTTTCTGTGCATCTTAAGAAAAGAGTTTGTTTTCCAAGTAGGAGATATGTTTATTCTTCTTTAACTATTGCCATTTGGTCTATAGGTTTTATCTGGCATGTAAATACCAACCATAAACCTGTTAACAAACCTACCTCTTAGTTAAGAGCATGTTGCATCTCTGCATTGTCGCAGCAGTGACTAGTCTAATATGGTGTGTTCATTAAAAATGTTTGTATGTTAGGTATACATTACGTGTGATACTACTGTATTGCTCTAATGGCAGGCTGCTGCAGTATGTGATTCAAACCTGAAATAAGATTAGTAAGACTGGTTTCAATGAGATACCAGTGCCTGAGTTACTACTGTGATAACTGAAAATCTTCGGTCTGGATAAATGCTATCAGGTTTGAGATTTGAGCCCTCAACCTCACGGAAATGAAGAAGAAATGATAGCCCCTTCATCACAACTTTCAATTCAGATTGTACAGAAACCATTTTTTGTGTAGGTGTATCTGCATACACATGCTTGTGCATCTGTGCATGTGTTCATATTTTTAAAGTAACTTTTTGTATATGAATTTTGGTCTCTGATACAATATATGATTTAACAGCAGCCAAGAGGGTGCAGTTTGTTAGTGATAGGATGTCTTATGTCACACAAAGAGGTAATTGATTTCCTTTTACTATTCTGTATTTTTGTGTTCCAACTGAGAAAAAAAGCAGTGACACAAAAGAAAGCTTTTATGATGAACTGGAACATATTTTTGAGAATTGCCTAAGTACACTGTGTGAGTGTAAAAGCCATTGCCTAAAAAGTGCCAAATCTGAAGTGGTGTAAGCATCCTAATTCCAGTCACTTATGATTTCCTTGTATTTATTTGTTTGTGGCTTTTTTCTACCTTGCTGTAACTGTCGTTATTTATGCCAGATGTTTGTCAATGTGAGCCATCAGTATGTCTGCCTAGTTTGAAGAGAGACATGGATTACATTCATTAATCTTCCAAAAAGTATGACTAGCCTCCATGGCAAAGCTTAGATGATTACATCAGAATTCAGTCATTCATAGCCAAGTGAACAACTCTGGAGACTGGTATTTTTAGGCGATACTGCCATTATTTTTTATGATTTATTGTGTATTGCTATCCCATTTTAAAGGTTGTATGTTTGGATGTTACTGCAGACAAACAACTTTATACTTAAAATTTAAGAACAGTGTTAGGTTACCATATTTGTCTAATGGTACAGCTGAGGAAGTCTTGAATGTTAATGTAAACATCAGGAAGATTTGAGAAATATTAGAGTGAATGTCAAAGCTTTGACCAAGGGTTGTCTTGATAGTTATCAGGTACAGCAGCATAAGTCATGATTGTGAGAGGTATGGTCAGAATTATTAGATCAAAGGAAGGGGGCTAAATTTCAATGGTTGCGGAGTCCAAAATAAGTTGATGGAAATAATGTGAACAAAGTATATTCAATGGGAAACTAGCAGAAATTTGTCTTAGGGACAAAAAAAGAATATTTGGTAGACAAAATTGATAAGCATATAATAGACAGTTATCATAGGATAAAATGTTAACTTGCTGACTTGCTTGTGTAGTAAGTAAGCTGTACTGGACTTGTTGGGAGTGAATTAAACATGTAACACAAACAGGGAGAAAGTAGAAGAATGAAAGACAAACTTGATGTCACTTTATATTTTATTTCACTTCTTATGTGCTCAACATGTTTCGGACATTAATATATCCATCATCAGGAGCTTGTGACTATGCTGTTGAATTACCACAATGGTGGTAATTCAACGGCATAGTCACAAGCTCCTGATGATGGATATATTAATGTCCGAAACATGTTGAGCACATAAGAAGTGAAATAAAATATCAAGTGACGTCAAGTTGGTCTTTTATTCTTCAACTATCACAGTGGTGCACTGTCCAATAAACATAAGTTTCAGGGAGAAGGTAATTTTATTAGTTTTGTGTGTGTTTGTATTCTGTTCACAGGGATCAGAACAAACTGAAGCACAGGTGAATAAATGTGAAGATTTCAACATTATTACTCTAAATGATGATTCATTTTATGACATTACTTCCAAAGTGCAAGAGAATGGCCTGTTGGAAATAGGCCTAACCATTCTGTATAGGTAAGATTAATAGATAAATATGATTTATCGAACAAAAATTGATATTTTATGTGTATGTACAAAAAATGAGTAAAAATGACAGTAGGATGTAGAATATGTTGTAAAAATACAAAATATGCAATAAAAAAGTGTTGCAAGCATTTCACATACTGTATCCAAACGTTTCACCAAATTCATTATATACAGCTCATAACAGGATTATGAGTCTTTTTAAAAATTATAAATTTACTAACAGAATCAAAGATGTGTGTATTTAAGTGTCTTCTTAATGTTGCTTTAAATTGAGCCCTTACATTTATCATACTTGTGGGACTGCATGGTAAATTACTGAAAATTTTGATGCCTGCTTACTATGTACTTTCCTGAAAACACAAGATGTTGCATTTGATCTACATAGATTGTATTTATTCTTTGTGTTAATACTGTGATTGGCTGAACTTGCTTGAAATGTTTCTTGGTTACTTACAGTGAAGTACATTAACAAAAATGTATATTCACACAGCAGAGGTAATATCTCTAATTGCCTTTATGGTTAATCAGACTTTGAGTGCAATGTGTTTCAATGTGTATTCCTAGGGAGGGGTTTAGCCAGCTGAATAAACCCAGTGAAATCTCAAAATTTGCCCATTGCACTCCTGAAGGGTTAATGTTGGCTGTGAGAATGCAACCAGACAACACAGTTTTCTGTTACTTAAATGTCAGTGACAATCACTGGAAAAATAATAACGTACCACAGTAAGTACTTTGTTTATTTCTACAAATATGCAGCTAAATTATAACTGTAACTGCCATACACCAGTCATACTTCATGCCCCCCCTGCTTATTCCGAACTATTTGTCTATCACTCACACCTTTTTAGAAGACTTCCATTCACAGATCAGATAAAACAAATATGGACTGTGGTCTTCTGGGTTTCACCTGCATGCTGTCTTGGTGATGGGTTCAAGTGTGTCAGAGGAACATCGGCCACAGGATACTTAAAAAATCATGTCTACATGAACATTATCTAACCCATGAGTCATATACAAGGAATAAAATAGGGAACAAATGTGAATATGAATGTTTAAAAAAGTAATTAGAAGTGTTTAAAATTTGACAACAGTTTTATAAGAAATGGGTGTGATTGAGATTACAAGTTCATCCCTCTGTCTAACACTGCAACAAATATATAATTTAAAAAAACAAAATTATTTATTTTTAATGTCCTGTGTCCAAAGAGGATTTGACTTTTTTACCCTTAAAGATGACATATTGCATCAGAACACTAGCATCTGATTACCCAGTGATGAAGCATCGTATCCCAGAACAGAATCCTCCAATGTGGGATATACGTCCAAGATAACAGAAACCAACAATAACTACTTTTAGCTGCATGATGTGAACATACATACATACTTATGTACATACATACACACATATATATACATACATACATACATATATACATCCAAGATAACAGAAACCAACAATAACTACTTTTAGCTGCATGATGTGAACATACATATATACATACATACATATGCACATACATACATATATACATCCAAGATAACAGAAACCAACAATAACTACTTTTAGCTGCATGATGTGAACATACATATGTACATACATACATACAGACATACATATGTACATACATACTTATGTACATACATACATACATACATCCATATATACATATGTACATACATACATATATATTACATTCATCAATCCTAAAAGCATCAGGGCATTGGATATGCAACATACCAAAAAAAAATATTTTATGATTAATGATTATCAGTCGATATATACACACACACACACACACACACAATACACCTGTATGCAAATAGATTTAAAATGTTACACAAAGAACTGTTACTTAACATAAAAAATTAATTATTAATAAGTGCAAAATTACTGTGTTCCTAAAAAAAATTGATAGAGTGAAATTATAGTAATTTAATATATTTAAGGAAAAACATACCATATCATATCAGACCTCACATCTTGAGTTTGTATTAGATGTTCAAGTATTCTTCTAAAGAATAAACAGATTCATCAGTTACATTTTTTTTAAATTGTAACCAACTGTTAATGGAAAGAAGAATAAATTATAGGTCTTCCAACTTCAGTTTGAGTTTTTCCCAACTCTGTAGTAATTTGTACTACATACTAGGATATACTGCGTCTTCCTACTTTATGTAGGTGTTACAATTTTTCTAGTGAGAGCTGGCAGTAACAGATTTTATATTTTTACTGCAACATGTGTGTGCATGTACATGGTGTGCTAGAGAGCCTGTTATAAGGTAACTTATACAAGAAACTGTTCTGTTCCAGAGCTTTTCTGTCACTGTTGTTGAATGCACGGTGTAGAAAAATCTGCTATGATGCGCAAGAACTGATTATTTTCCTAACTGACAAGTATGGCTTTGAGACTGAACAAGGTGACCAACTCAGGCTAATGGATGTATACAAAAATCAGTGTATGATAATTATCATAGGGAGAAAAAGAATGGTCTTAACATTTTGCATTTTACATGTATTATATAGTAATTATCTATTAGAAGCCAACCTGATACACTGATCATTTTTTATGTAACTTATTATTTACAGTAACAAATCTCCAACATGCTTTAGTTTCTATTAATCCATCTTCAGGGAGATGTATATAAGAGAATATATGTATCTGATTATACAGTTACATTGAGCGGAGTACTATAAATACATATCTTTGTATATAAATTATAGCGGCCATGGATGTAAAATATTTGATATTTATTATATTTTGTGTTATTTATTATTATTGAATATGTGTATGGATGTCATATTAATGAATGAAATTGAAGATTAAAATGTATAAAATAACCATGGTGATAAATTTGCATATTGCATTCAGTTTTACATATGTAGAAGTAGTCATTCAATTTTTAGCATTCCATCATCTATGGGATGTTATTAGATGTTTTAAAATTTCCCATGTGGTGATGCTATATTTTTAAGTTTACATGTAGAGTGAAGACACTGTATTCACTTATAAACATATCCCTGATGATGGCATACTAGAAGCTGAAACATGTTGAAGATATGGTATTGTAAGTAATAAGTTATATAAAACTAATCAGTGTTTTTGTTGAATTATAATACAACTAGACAAGAACAGATTGGAATAAAATCTTGATAAAAGAATATTTAAACTTTGGCTTTAAAAATGCTATTGTTCTGTCAGATTTACATGTGTTTTCAATTCACAAACACAGGAAGACCACTAGCACTTCACAATCAATAGAAGTTGATTTAAAGGTACCTACACATGAAGGAAGGAAATGTAAGGTTAGAGTGTCTCGTTTTAATAATATATGTTCATTGTGTTCTAAAGCAGTTTATATATTCAGTGACTGTTACAGTATGCTTGAAGTGGATTCTCTTGGATCCAAAAGTGGGGTGTTGGCTTTTGGATCCTGATCATCCTCCTGGTCAATTTGCTGATGCTCTACAAGCAGTGGGTGTTCAGATGGTAAGATGTGTTTAGTCATACTTCATACAAAGACTGAGAAATCACAGTTTTCACTAACTCTTGTAGGATATTTTTACTATTTGCATGTTGCTATCACCCTGATCTTTTTGCAGTTATTTAGTTTTAGATGGCAAATTTATTGCATTTTACTATGTTAGAAGGGAGAGGGCCCTTTGAATTCTACTATGTTTTACCAAGCTAGGATAAATGGTTAATAAACAAACAGTGCTTAGCACTGTTGCTCATTGCAACAGATGTACTGCTGATAATTATTAGCCTAGACAAATGGAAATAAACACTTGAGATTCAGTTCAAGAGTTGGGTGAAAGGAGAATTTTATGTATACTTTGTAACTTACCCCTGTAAGTGACTAATCCTTGGTATATCTATAAACTTGTATCGTCACTGCTAGGTTCAATTCTTATTGATAAAGTTAAGCAATACACAAATTGTCTGATTTATCAGGGAAAGCCCAACGCTTCTTGGAATGTGAAAACTACAGCATGTTATCAGCTGCAACTGCTCTCAATTCTGACAGAGAAATTGTACCACCAACTGAAAGAACAAGAGTTGTGGAAAATATTTCTGGATATGGAAATGAAACTAGTGCCTATTCTTGCAGGTTTGTTGCTATGCTGACTTAGTACCTTCGTTCTATTGTAAATGGTACAATACATGAACTGAGAGAAGTGTTAAAGGACCACAGAGCATTACACAAAAAACAAAAAAGAGTTAATCTGAGGATGGCATGTATTGCACCCCTTATTGCATATTGCCATGTAGTCTGGCAGATGTGTACTGGCATACTAGAGAAACATGCTTCCCTTCATCATCACTGTAGCATTCTTGAAAACATTAGTATAGATCTATTAGATTATGTAATACTTTGCATGAGAAGACAGTAATCTTCAAAATTAATTGGTTTCATCAAGGCTGGTAACAGCCATAAGTGCCATGCTGATCAATTTCTGTATGGTTGCAGATAAACTGCCAAAATTAGTATTATTCTGAGGATTGTATCCTAGTTTAATTGGTTTAATTTTTGATTGGCTATGTTTAGGCCTTTTATAGTAAAGAAAAATTACCTGCTCGCAGAAATTACAATCTCCAGAGTTTTGCACTCCTACTACAATGTGGTGCAAGTTAACACACCAGCCATACAGTATAAATTTGAGAATCTGAATCAGTTACTTATCTCTGTGAAAGGGGTAATAATATATTGCACTGTTCATCATTCCATAATTTCTGCTCTAAATTCAACAGACATTACTCAAATTAATAGAAAGTCCTGTAGTCATTTGCAACAAATGTAAAAATTACTCCACAGGTTACTCCATGTAACATTCTGTTTTATTAAACTGCATAATTTATTGCATATCAAACACAACAATGAAGTATGTGTCTTTTTTGGATTTTGATATTTATTTTGATATGAAATTTACTTTCAGTTATGGAACTTCGTGGAATCTGTGTTGACAAAGAACGACTGAAAGAAATGGAAAACATCTTAGAGGTAAAAAAAAATAAAATGAAGAGTATTCTTTAATGTTATTGTAATATTCTGTGCTGGCTTATGGACAGGATGGCCTTAATCTAGTTTGCAGTATGGGTACTGTATTTTCCTTTTTACCACCATTTCCAGATTGGCTTTGGCACCTATTCAAGCCTTCAGCCACAAATAGAGGAAAATAGTACACGTATAAAAATGCCTTGTATTAAGACTCATTAAACATACAAATTAAACATACAAAATATCATACTTAGAGTACACAAAAATACACATAGTGCATCTCAGTTATGTAGGCTAATGGAGTTGCCAGTTTGGTATCAAAAAATATAAAGATTAAAATATACAGAACTGTAATTTTGCTTGTAATTTATGTGGGTGCAAAGCTTAATCTGTCACATTGAGGGAGGAACGTGGGCTGAGGGGTGTTTGTAAATAAGGTGCTGAGGAGGATACTTGGGCCTGAGAGGGATGAGATAAGAGGGGACTGGAGGAGAATGCATGATAAAAAAAACTTCATGATCTGTACTCCTCACCAATTAGGAAAGAGAATGAGATTGGTGGGGTAGTATGGGGTAGAGGGTAGGTGCAAACAGGGTTTTAGTAAGAAAACTGTAGGGAAAGAGACCGCTTTGAAGACGTGGGCATAGATGGGAGGATAATATTAAAATGAATTTTCACTAAATAGGAAAGGGGTAGGGGCTTTGGCTGGATTGCTTTGGCACAGTCTAGGAACAGGTGGTGGGCTGTTGTAAACACATAAATGAACTTTATTTCCATAAAATGTGGGGAATTTCTTGACTAACTGTGGGTCTGCTAACTTCTTAAGAAGGACTCTGCTACATTGAGTTAGTTAGTTAGTTTAATGGGGTTGGGAAAAAGCATTTCTGTTCTAACAGACTAAAAATACAAAATTTGCATATTTCAATCTGACACATGCATTGTCTTATACTGCTTGTGGTGATATCACAATGATAATATTAGTGACTAAGTGCAGTAGTATCACAGCACAGAGGCACTGGGCATTGAGGAAAGTTTTGCTTTTTCTTGTCCCTGTAACTCACCATATACTCAACAAGAGGTACAGCAGTGTGAAAAGATCCCTAAGAGAGTAGATCAACTCCATTAAATGGACTGAAATAGAGGTGTTGAATCTTGGGTCACAGGTATGTGTGTGTATGGTCTGACACACAGATTTCTTGTGTGGATTTCTGTTGTATAAGTAGGAGATGGACACCCCTTGAAACTTTTCTCTGAATATCTGTTAACAGAACTGTAATTTCAGTTCTTTTTCTTTCTTTTTCTGAGAGTTAAATCATGTATGTATGTACATATATCATACAAATAGTTGTACATAGAGCAGAGATTTAGTCCTTATTTCTGTAACATAGTTGGGGGATATGTACACAGATTTCGTTCCTGAAAGGTATTCCATATTGCAGCTAACTGACATAGCAGAGACACAGTTCATATGAAAGAGCCAAATATTTGGCCTGCATCACAGCAAGTGCACTGGTACTTGATATCCTAAAGGTAAAGCAATGTTCTACCAAGTTTCATGTTGATCTCCTGAGTTGTCTCATTGACTTCTGTCTGTCTAAGCAGAATATGATGGTAATGAGCTTTAGGTATTCAGGAAGTTTCAAAGAAATATTTCCTATTCTGGCATAACTGCTAACAGAAGTGTTTAGACTTGTAAGGAGGCTACTTTGAAGGGCTGCGATATATCTTTTGTATCTTATTCTTCCGCTTTATTCTTTATTAGCCTGGGTATTTGTGGATCATGTATTACAACATTTGGGTTTTAACATTCAGTAAAATCAAATAGTAATAGGAATAAAGTCAGAAATGTATTATGGACATTCTAAACACAGATAATAGTGCAGAATACGATATTTCACAATGCCGAGAATGATACAAAAATTATGTTCTAGGCATTGTTTGCTAATTAACAACTAATGCCTCATGGGACCCTAATGTTTATTTGGGTTTGTCTCTGTCTGTAAGCTACTATACCATTGGGCTTATTGCATTACTCCAGAACTGTGTATGAGAAAGTTCCACAAAAATTTATCAGGCATTTCCAGTTTTGGTTGACATTTAAAAAAAAAATAACACCCATGTTACATGAATACCTACCTGAGTTTTTGTATGCATTTCACCAATAATTTACTGACGTGAAAACTTTTTCAAACAACTACTGTAAAGTAAGATGAAGCACATATTTTATGCCCAGTGATACAGTTTTTATGTGGGTCATATGGTATTAAATTTGTATATTTATTTATTTATTCATTTATTTATTCACTTATTAATTAATTTATTTATTCATTCATTCATTTATATGTTATCTCACAGCTCAGTTTGGAGGATTGTAAGCAAATTTTTCATGGTCATGTCTGTCCATTTACCAGTCTGCAACATAGTTTAAGCATATACATATATGTATATATGTATGAGAGACTTTCTTAAAAGGTTGTTAGTTCCAGTTTTCAGTCATACTGACACACACTACAGGCCATGTTACTTCTTTTTGTGTATTGTAAACTTGTAGTCAACATTTTTAAGCAGACCACCAACAAGATAAACTGCAATGTATACAACTGCGAACTTCGTGAACTACAAGTACATTCTCCTTCGAACACCTTTAGGCAAAAGAAAATGAGCCTGTGCTAGTATGCTGCTGTAGAAAGATGAAGAACCAAATCACCACAAGAACAGCAGTATGTGGAAAGGTTGTGCAATCTGTGTTGTTTGTAGGGCCAAATGGATAAGCTTAAGGATGCAGCATATAAAGCAGCTGGGAAACACTTCCAACTCAATTCGGTGCCACAGCTGAGTCAGATCTTGTATGAGAATCTCAAGTTGGACCAGAAAGCTTGCATTAAAGTTAAAGCCACTCTGGCACGTGGGGCCAAGTCTACCTCAACACCAGTGGTGAGCAATAGCAACAGTATCTTACGTGTGAGCAGTATACAGTATATATCATATCATATCGTTTATTTTCCTTCTGTAAATCAATACAGGATTACATAATCCATATGTATATGTATACACACATTAAATTTTACCTCAGTTTTATTCTCACTGAATAATACAATGATAAAAGTGCTGATAAGTTCACTTGTGTAAGGTTTAGATATACAATGTGACAAATCAGGCTCACGCTGAAATTCACTACCAGCACATTTAAACTTTGACATATTATCTTTTATTTCATGCGTGTAGAATTAATATCTACTGGACAGCAAAGGTTAAGATTTGAACCATACCTGATGGGACACACTATATACTATGCACATACTGGACACCAAAGAAGTTTACATTTCTGTAAAACTGACAGTTTTTATTGCAGATATACTTTCTTAAAATAAGTCATACACAATCATTACTGGGTTATGACCAACGGATTCCTGTAGAGGACTGTTTAAGAAATTGAAGGTACTACCATTACAGTCTCAGTACATACTCTCTCTTTCACTATTCATTTTGAACATAAGAATATTTTCCATGTTAATTCAGAAATACATGGTTTTGATACTAGGCAAAATTCTAAACTTCCTAAGCCTCAGACTAAACTATCATTGTATCAGAGAGGAGCTTACTATTCTGGCATTAAAGTTTTTAATAGTCTCCCCTCCAACATAAAAAAAATTATCTTGTGATGTTATATGATACAAATTGAACTTAGGTAAATATCTCCACCTTAAATCATTCCACAATCTAGAAGAATATTTTAACAGCGCTAAATCTTAAGCTTCAGCTCTGTATTGTAAGTGTTATGGAAATGACATCCATATAATCTTTGTCTCATTTTAATTACTTGTAATGCACGTCAATGATATAAATATCCCCTTCATTTATTAATATTGTATTTGTTAATAGCATTGACAATGTATAATGACTTATATAGGTATATTGTATTTTGTATTCAGAAAAATCCCACATCCATTGTTATCTGTAACCAAAGATGGATCTATGGAATTATTAATAAAATTATTAAAATTATTATTATTATTATTATTATTATTATTACTATATATAAGATCAGACAAAACAGGTCACATGTTTTGGCTGATATATTATGTATGACTGTTTTTGAGACAGTATATCTGTAAGTAAAAGCACAGTGGGGATGTGTAATCTCAAAACAGTGACAGTTTTTTTTTTAATTCTGATATTATCCATGTGCTATTATAATATGGTAGTGTGTAACGATATTAATTGTTAGTAACACCTTAACATCAAGATACGTGGCTTCATGTCTGTGGGCCATATTTTGCCCTCCCCAGAACTGAAGTAGTTTTAGAATAAAATAATGATCAGTTTGTATTGTAACATGAAGCCATTTGGATACTTATTTGTTGTGATGTTATTTGTGAGCAGATTTGTATGTTATGGAATAAATTGAGAATATGTGGACATACGTGGTGTTTCGCTGATGAATGGTGGTAACAGAATGTTTTTCTCTTTGATGGCTGGTAGCAAACAGTGATAGTGTGAAAAATTTGAGTGTAGAACATTGTATGTATGTATGTATGTATGTATGTGTGTGCGTGTGTGCGTTCTTTCGTTTGTTCGTTTTTTTTTTGTTTCTTTTTTTGTTTGTTTTTTGTTGTTGTTGTTGTTGTTTTTTTTATATATATATATTTAAATCACATGTTCATGTCTTACTGGCAGCTAAAATTACTGATGCCATTCCATCCTCTGCCTGGAATAGTGCTGGAGTACCGGCACTTACACAAATTGAACTCTACATACATAACAGGAATGTTACAACACACCAAAGGAAGTTATATCTTTACAACCTGGTACGTGCATTTCATTTTACACCGTTTATTTATATTCTGCATAAAGTGACTATATGATGTAGATGTAACTTGTGTCTGCATGTTTTATGTCCTAAACTTTGTACACCCTGCCCTTGTTTTATGCCCTAATTGCATTGCTGAAGAAGTGGGCATAAATAAAAAATTATATACCCATCAGCAATAAGTGGTTAGCGTAGTGGAATGCAGCCAGCCGAAGAGCATTAAACCAAAAATGAGATGGCACAAGTTAGAAACTAGTTTATATTGAGAAAATGCATTAAAGAAAAAGAGCATAAAACAAATGGACATAAAACAAGGCCAGGGTGTATTGAATTTTGATCTGCAGCAGTATATCCGTCATACCACATTTCATGAAAGTCAGTTAGCTGTTTCATAAATGGAACACACTCATATAAAATATGGTTATTTTGCAAGCCGGCTATTGTACAGTCAAGTGGATAACACCGCAGTTTTTATTTAGTAGGTCCCAGGTTTGATAATTGGACCAGCATTCCTGACATGCTAGAGCATGAGCAAAACCAAAATAAAAGACCAATGAGGAATATGATATTCCAGCAAACATATTTGACTATTCTGTCATATACCATTTCACTTGTGCCTCTTCACCTCCTTTGCCAGCAGTTCATATGGCTTGCTGCTGTTGCAAAGACACACACAATATGATCTGCTGGCATTTGTGAGAAGTACGTGTGTGCTGTGTTTTTACCATCTACTCTCCCCTGTTCATCATCTTCTTCTGGATCATTTGATGACTCTTTCAAAACCATCGCAGCTGAAAGAGAGTCAGTAACTCTTAGAGAATTATGCAAGTACATGTCACTTTGTTTGGTCTGTCTTTGTGTGAGATGAGAAGTTTCCACAGCAGTGTGAAGATTTATGTTCTGGAAATCAGGCTCATGACACTGTATATTCATGCAGGAGGTTGGCCTTGCATCAAAGGAGCCTTCAACTTCAGGATGCATACTCTGTTCTTTATTAGCACTGGCAGAACAGGTAATTTAAGAATTGCCAGTTAAGGCACTGTGAAAGGTTGCCTAATGTTTTGTCATTCAGACTTGTATTTCTAATCACTGATTTGTGGCAGCAGTATGTTCTTGTAAAGTTAGCATGGCTGTACATTGTACATTGAGTACAATCTTAAGAATACAGACCACTGGTAATTGCTATTTTATCATGTTTCAGGGAACAGACAGTGGGTGCTACTGGTCGCTTGACATCTAGTAACCCCAACCTACAGTCCATTCCAAAACAACCAATCTCAATATCTAGTCAAACAAACGAACAAAGTATGTAGAAACATACTTAAAACTTTTAGCTTCTGGTAGGTTTGTGGAGTATAGACTTAGGAGAAAATACAGCTGAGGCTCTGCAGTATTGTACATAAGAAATGAAAGTGTTCTGTTTGTGGCAGTTTCCTCCAGGTGTTTATGAATATTCTGCCTGTGCATTGATACAGAGAGGTAGATTTTTGCATTGGTTGGTGACCTACAGCATAGTGTGAGTCATGTTAGGTTGAAGTTGTCCATGTCTGTAAATTGTAGATTCTTTTGATGAAAGGATGCAAACATTTGGGCCTGTATCTTATGCATGATGCCATCTAGAACTCTTGTACCTCAAGTCCGATGTAGCAACGAACATAAGGTGGACATACAGGGCTGGTACCATGTGTCTGGATAATAGGGCCATATCAATCACTGTGAAGAAGAGAGAATATAACTATGTATGCTTCTATTTGGTCGGAAGTTTACTATCGTCCATTTTTTGCACCAACCACCAAAATCTGTACAACCGGTAACCACTGCTTATCTTGAGTTGGGTTATGAACCCTTGCTAGTAGTGTGCTTAGAGTTTTCCTTCTTAATTCTGCAAACTGGAGAAGGTCAAGGTGTAATTTTTAAATTTTTCTTGGTGCAAAAATTTCTATTACTGCCTCTTTCTTACTTTGTCACCACTAGGAGATATTTTTGGGGAAAAAAAATTGCATTCTAGAGAGGATCTTGTGTCTTCATCTTCAGTCTTGTTCATGATAATAATTATGTTGAAAATGTAATAGCTGTACACAATATTTTATTTCTGGCAAAAATGTGGTAGTATTTGACAGCAAACTAGATGACTGTAAGTCTGCTTATAGACTATTTTCCTACTTGAAAGGAAAACAGGCTGGTACTACTTACGGTTGTGTACTACCAGAAAAAAATGTGGGTTGTTGTTATTTTTGTTATCATTGTCTCATTGTCGTCGTCTTCATCGTCGTTGTCATTGTCATCGTCATCATCATCATCATCTCACCTCAAATGAGAAAAATAAAATAATGTGACAAATGGGTGCATTGTCACAGATTTAGGGGTCATTGTTATTACAATTATATGCCTAATATACATTTTTACTTTTTATTCTTTCATTCAGGGTCCATATTATTACGATCTCCATTCATTCCTCGGTCTGGGCACGTGTTCTTATCAGTTGATTTTCAACACATTGAGTTTCGAATTTTTGCACACTTAGCTCAGGATGTGGCCTTACTTCAACTGTTTCTTAAGCCTGGTGATATCTTCTTGAACTTAGCCCAAATGTGGTAAGTAAGAGCCCGTAGATTTCTGAACTCCTCTTAACTCTGGATGTGAATGTGCTAGGTGACTTGGGAAACTGAATAATCAACCCACAGCAACGGTTGTGGTCCTTTGCCAAAAAAAGTTTGATGCCCCTAACTACCTGAAACTCAGTATGATATGATGAAAAGAAACCTTTCTCTCATTGTTAACCTTTACTGTCCATGAACTACACTGCTGTAACAGTTGATACTCATGATACAGGTAACCAAGTGTCATCTTTTTCAGTATTTAAGTTTGTTATCCACAGCTGCCATGTATAAAAAATTATATATGTACAATGGACACATGATGGGGATATGATATGTCTGTCTATGCATCCTTGTGTCTGCATGTTTTATAACCCAATGTTTAACATTCTGACGAAATCTATTATGAGGTCACAAACACTAGGCAGCCCAATTTTGTTATGTCCCATGTTAGTTCACTGCTACACATGAAGCTTAGATTTCTCAAAAATGGCCCATCATTTACTACAGTATAGGCCCCATTAAGTGTTCTATATAGTAGAGTTATGTAACTTTTTTAAAATTTTGACAGCAGAAGCGTTTATTGGCTGTAACAAAAAATCCCAAAATACCCATTATGGTTGCAATGGGGGGGGGAAGAAGAGAGAAAATCAATATTATATTGCTGAAAGTGTGATCTTCAAATAGATCTTGTTGGCTTATTTGCAGGTTGAACAAGAAAAGTGTAATGATCACACCTGAAGATCGTGAGAAGACAAAGCGAATTGTATATGCCATGATGTATGGTGCTGGAGCTCGGAAGTTGGCTGAAATTTTGGAAGTTACTGGAGATGAAGCACACTACATAATCAACAGCTTTAACAGTTAAAACATTTGTACTACTTATTAGAGAATACTTGGTTATAGCCTGTGTCGGCCATGGTATTCTACAAAATGTATAAAAACTTTATAAAATGACTAGATGAAAGTATGAAAAAATGAATCAGAGTCTCTATATTTTATGCTGTGCCTCAACCGATAGATAAATGTTAGTTTTATGTTGCTTCAGAGATTTCAAGTGGTGTCTGTACACATTAATCTATGCTACAAACACAAATTTATTAACTCTATATGAAGTTGTTATTGTGTATTTGCAGATGTGTGTCCAGTGTTACATACATTCCGTCAGCAAGTGATAGATGAGTGCCAAAAAAAGGGGTACCTTTTCAGTGTTGGTGGGAGACGACGACTTTTTCCAACTATCCACAGTTCTGATGTAGCAATTCGGGCTCATGCAGAAAGACAGGCCATTAACTTTGTTATTCAAGGTATTTATCCTAGACTTTCTACTTATGTATTTAACGCAGTGTGTCAGATACAGATTTTAAGGTAATATTGTTATGTTTATGGATGATTAGAACGTGTAGAAGCATCCACCATTACGGAGATCTTTCTGTCTCCATTCTCCACACAGTGTGACTACCTGATAACACTGGCTGATTCTTGTAGTCCTAGTCTACCACAATGTTGAATTGTAACCATTAGGAATGCAACAGAAATATAGTCCTTATAGGAGCTAATCTTTCGTAGATGACGGGTCAAAAGTAGTCCTCAAGCCGCAGCAGTGCAATAAATTTAATTTATTTAGGGGGTATAACCCCCATGTAGTGGGTCCCTGTCACCACGGCATGGTGCGTCCACAGGTTGCGGATAGAGGAATGGCCTCCGATAAGGAGGGTAGCTGCAAATAAATTGGATAAGCAGTCGCGGACAGCCGACGAGGGGTGGTCCTCCAGCTTGGGGGTTGGGCGAGGTGCTAACAACCCCTCCCTGTAAAACACTTATGTTAAGAAACATTCACATGCGGGATGCTTGCTCTG